>BNJV01000427.1_pt1 | contig 100905 bp, 126 predicted proteins | sample 8540591 | NCBI WGS metagenome assembly BNJV01 (sample SAMD00202457, study PRJDB9452) | human saliva metagenome | host: Homo sapiens
TAGGTAAACCATTCTCAATTACTGGCAATACTCTGAATAGAAATTTTTTTCAGCAGACAAACCTATGCAAAAAAACTGACTACTGATATCACATATTTGCCTTTTTGGTCCTAAACGATTATATTTATCTTCCATTATGGATTTACATAATGGAGAAATCATTGCTTATACAATTTCCACAAAACAGGATACTAAGTTTGTATTAGATACATTAAATCAAATTGATTTACCTAAGGATGTTCTACTGCATAGTGATCAAGGCAGCGTTTATACTTCTGCCGAATACTACAATTTATGTAAAGAAAAAGGCATTATCCGCAGTATGTCCCGTAAGGGGACTCCCGCAGATAATGCACCAATCGAAAGCTTCCATTCTTCGCTAAAGTGCGAAGCTTTCTACATAAAAGATGAAGTAATAACTTCATCTTCTATTGTAATTCAAATTGTAGAAAATTACATCAAATATTATAATGAAAAAAGAATCCAACAAAAATTGGACTACCTGTCTCCGGTTGAATACCGGAGACGGTAGCACTAGGGTGTTTTTATTAAATTCTCACTTTTTGGGGTCAGTCCCTGCTATTGTGAGTGCATTTTTTAATCTTATTAATAACTATAAGATAGGTGCAAACAGCCTAGAGAACTTTTGTTTAAATCTCTTCCAGCGGTCTTGTTTTTCGAAATATTTTTCGTTTGCAATGGTACAGTTTTTCAAGTCGTGCAGGAATTCCTCTTCGACTTTTTTTGCGAACTGTTCGTTATAAACAAAGGCGTTCACTTCGAAGTTTAATCGGAAGCTTCTCATGTCAAAGTTGGACGTCCCAACAGTTGCCATTTCACCATCGACGACCATTGTCTTGGCATGAAGGAATCCTTTTTGATACACGTAAATCTTCACGCCTGATTTCAATAATTGGCTTGAATAGTATTCTGTCGCACGGTAGACGACTGGATGGTCCGGCTTACATGGAATCATGATGCGCACGTCCACTCCAGACATCGCGGCAATTGACAGCGCCTCTTGAATACTCTCATCCGGGATAAAGTATGGAGTTTGAATCCACACTGATTTCTTCGCCATTAAAATCATCTTCACAAGGCCAAACTTGATTTTCTGAACATCGCTATCTGGACCAGTTGAGACGATTTGCATCGTATTTTCTCCCTTGGTTTCAGTTAACGGAAAATACTCAGGAATAAATTCACGTCTTTTTTCCTCTATAACTGCGGCATTCCAATCGACTAAGAATCGCGATTGCAATGAATAGACCGCATCTCCGGCAATACGAATATGCGTATCACGCCAAGCGCCAAGCGGGCCTTTGCCTAAATATTCATCGCCAACATTAAAACCGCCAACATAACCGATTTTACCGTCAATGACCGCAATCTTACGGTGGTTACGGTAGTTAATACGCCAGTTGATAAACCCAAGTGTGTACCCGAAGAAGGCAACAGACTGACCGCCTGCTTCATGCAGCTTATTCCAGAAAGAATTGCGTGTCATACGTGACCCTAGGGCATCATAAATGACAAGCACTTCGACCCCTTGTTGGGCTTTATCGATCAAGAGTTGCATGATTTCTTCGCCAATTTCATCTTGGTTGAAGATGTAATAAAGTAAGTGAATATGATGTTTGGCGTTTTTAATATCTTCTTTTAGACGGTCAAACTTCTCTTGTCCGTCCACAAAAATCTCTACATCATTATTCTCGGTAATAATCGCATCATCGGCTTCCAGGAAGAAGGATGCTAATTCTTCTTGGTACGGGTTCTTAAAGCGAAATTTCGCAGGACCGATTTTTCTCCTTCGTATAGGCCAAGTCTCGTTGTTGCTGCTCGACTAATTCTTGCAGACCGACTCGTTTCTTGAGCGCGCAAATTAAAGATGCGTTTTTTACGAATACGTCTACCAAAGAAGAAGTAGATGATAAATCCGATGACCGGTAACATCACAAGGACAATCAACCATCCCCATGTCGCAGCAATTTCACGAGGCTCACGAAACACCGTGATAATTGCGGCAATGGTATTGAGTAAAATGATGATATAAAGAATCGAACTAATAAATGCCATTGGCTCTCCTCTCAAAATTGAAAGAAAAAAGACCGCGACGAATCAGGGTCTTTCTCTTTTTTACTATTAATCGTTTAATAAATGTGATTGTTCGCGACGTGATAAGAAACGTGTTCCTTTTGGAATATATAGCGAACGTTTCACGTAAATTGGTGTTACTAAAAGTACAAGTGTCACTACTAATGTCACAACAAAGCTCATGCCAAAGCCGAAGAACCCTTGTGCTAAGGCTACTTTATCAGCTGAGAATAACGATGGTGCACCAATCGCTGTACCAATCGCATGCATACCATAGCTCACAAATGTTGCAATCAAGCTTGCTGTCACAACGTTTAATGTTGTTGAAGACGTACGAGCGTTGAAGGCTGTACGAACCGTGTTACGAGCAAAGAATCCTGCAACACCTACGAATCCGTATGCCATCACAGAATCGTGAAACGGAACCATAAAATATCCTGCTCCGCTTGGGTGAATGAACATATGGATGACACCAAACAAGGTGCTTGCAATACATCCCCATACTAATCCGCGACGTAATGCCACGAAGATTAATGGGATAATCGCAAGGTCTACGACAAATGGAAGTGCCTCTTGTGGGATAAACGATAATACCGCACTTACCACAACGGCTCCAAGTACTTCAAGTAAGATTTTAACTGCTTTGAATTCATTCTAATCTCCTTAAATCCAATTATTTCTTATAGTTAGAAGCTTCCATAATCATCGGTAAGATGACTGGGCGACGTTTTGTTTTATCGAATAAGTAACGACTTAATGCGTCTCTGACTTCTTGTTTGAGGCGTGGCCATTCGAAATCATCACTTGCCAAGTTTTCTTCGACAACTTCTGTCACAATCTTTTGCGCTTCTGTTAAAAGTTCTTCACTCGTCTTCATATACACGAATCCGCGTGAAATAATTTGTGGCCCGCTAAGAATTTTTCCTAGACGTCTTGAAATCGTCACAACGGCTACGAATACACCGTCTTCTGATAGAATCTTACGGTCTTTTAGAACGATATTTCCAATATCTCCCACACCGATTCCGTCTACTAAAACATTTCCTGCTGGTACTTGTCCAGTAACACTCATACGGCCATTTTCGATTTCCACGACATCTCCTTTACCAGGAATGAAGATGTTTTTATATGGAATTCCTAATTCGTTCGCAAGTTCTGCATGCGCTAAGAGGCTACGATACTCCCCTTGAACTGGGATAAAGAATGTTGGTTGAAGTAAATTCATCATCAACTTCAAGTCGTTTGGAGTTGCGTGCCCACTTGATTTCTTGCTGTTAGCCATTTCGAACACTTCCGCATCCGCACGGTAGATTAAGTCTTTTGTGCGAGCGATTTGTGTTTCCATTGCCACTGATGGAGTTGTTGCAATATACACTAAGTCGCCTTCGTGTAAGTTCACTTGACGGTGACGTCCAAGCGCCATCTTTTGCAAGGCTTTAATTGGCTCTCCAGCATTTCCAGTTTCAAGGATTACTAATTCATCATCGGCTAATTTCTTCATTTGATTGAAGTTCACGATTAACTCTTTATCTGGAACCGTTAATTTATTCAAGCTTAATGCGATATTGACGATTTCTTCAAGCTCAGATCCTGTTAGGAAAATCTTGCGTCCTGACTCAAAGGCTGCGTTGATGACTTGTTGAATTCGTAAAATATTACTTGCAACGCAGGCAACGATAATACGGCCTTCTGCATTGAGGAATGTTTCCAACATTGTTTCAGCTACTTTACGGTCGCTGACGTTTTCGACAGTGCTTTCTGCGTCACTTGAATCGCTAAGTAGTGCTAATACATAGTCTTCACCTACGTCTGCGATACGTCCAAAGTTTGTTTGATATTCCACTGCTGCACTTTGGTCGAACTTGAAGTCCCCAGTGTACACAATATTTCCTTCGCTTGTCTTAATGACAATCGCTAATGAATCTGGAATGGTGTGCGTTGTTTTAAAGAACTTCACGGTTGCTGTTGGAAAATCAATCTCTGTATTTTCTGTCACTTCATGATAGTCGTCAAAGCCTTTAACAACATTTGAAGAGTCAACATAGTATTTTGCAAGAGCAATCGTTAATTTTGAACCGAATACCGGTGCATCAATGTTTTGTAAGAAATATGGCAACGCGCCTACCGCATCGGCATGTCCGTGTGTTAAGAACACCCCTGCAATACGGTCTCTATTTTCTTCTAAGTATGTGAAATCAGGAATGACAACATCAATCCCTAATAGTTCGTCTTCAGGATAGACAAGACCGCAATCTAAGACGAAGATCTCTTCTTCCACTTCAACGGCATATAAGCTCTTACCGTTTTCTCTCACACCACCAAGTGCGATGATTTTAATTGAACTCATGGTTTACCTCTCATTTTCTATTATTTAAATTGATTCCTTTGGGCAGATTCCACCACCCTATATACTCTATAAGAATATCATATTTGTCGTTTTTTTGCGAATATCAAAGAATCCATGAAGTGCTCTATTGATGTACTTTTTGAAGAAATAAAAAAGCCCCTGCTAAATGCAGAGGCTAGAATGGAAAGATTATTCTTTATCTTCTTTTGGTAATAATGCTTTACGTGATAAGTTGATACGTCCTTGTCCGTCGATTTCGATAACTTTCACAGTTACTTTATCGCCTAAAGCAAGTACATCTTCTACTTTACCAACGCGTTCGTGTGCTAATTCAGAAATGTGAACTAATCCATCTTTTCCTTTAGCGATTTCTACGAATGCACCGAATTTTTCGATACGGCGTACAGTTCCTTCGTACACTTGGCCTACTTCGATTTCACGTGTTAAATCTTCGATGATTTCTTTTGCACGTTGAATCATAGCAGCATCTGTAGAAGCGATTGATACGTGACCTTCTTGGTCGATATCGATTTTAACGCCTGTTTCGTCGATGATAGAGTTGATTGTTTCACCACCACGTCCGATAACCACTTTAATTTTATCAGGGTGGATAGAAATCATTTCAATCTTAGGTGCATATGGGCTTAACTCTTTACGAGGTTCAGCAATAGTTGATGTTAATTCTTCAAGAATTTCAAAACGTGCTTTCTTCGCTTGTGTTAAAGCTTCACGTAAGATTTGTTCTGTAATCCCTTGAATCTTAATATCCATTTGAAGAGCTGTAATTCCGTCTTTAGTTCCGGCTACTTTAAAGTCCATATCTCCTAAGTGGTCTTCTAACCCTTGGATATCTGTTAAGACTGTGTAGTTTGTACCGTCAGAAATAAGACCCATCGCAATCCCTGCTACAGGTGCTTTAATTGGCACACCAGCAGCCATCAATGCTAATGTTCCCGCACAAATACTTGCTTGAGAAGAAGAACCATTTGATTCTAATACTTCTGATACAAGACGGATTGTGTAAGGGAAGTCTTCTGGACTTGGAATGACTTGTTTCAATGCACGTTCCCCTAAAGCACCGTGACCAATTTCACGACGACCTGGGCTACCAGCACGACCAACTGAACCTACAGAGAATTGTGGGAAGTTGTAGTGGTGAATGAATCGTTTACCTTCTTCGATTCCTAAACCATCAATCACTTGGTATTCTCCAAGAGGTGCAAGGGTTGCTGAAGTTAACGCTTGCGTTTGTCCACGAGTGAACAAACCAGAACCGTGAACACGTGGTAATAAATCGATTTCTGAAGATAACGGACGAATTTCGTCAATCTTACGACCATCAGGACGTACTTTTTCTTCAGTGATTAAACGACGTACTTCGTCTTTTTCTAAGTTATCGACTAATTGAGAAACTTGTTTTAGAAGGCCTGCTTTTTCGTCATTTTCTTCTAACACTGCTTCGAAATGCTCGATAGCTGTTTCTTTTACTTTTTCGATATTTGCTTCACGCGCTAATTTTTCTTCTGTTTGAATCGCGTGAACCATCGCTTGGCTGAATAAATCTTTTACTTGTGCTTCGATAGCTGGATCGAATGAAAGTAAAGTCACTTCCATTTTTTCTTTACCCACTTCACGAACGATTTCTTCTTGGAAAGCTACTAATTTTTTGATTTCTTCGTGACCGAATAATAATGCACCAAGCATATCTTCTTCGTTCACTTCTTTAGCTGAACTTTCTACCATGTTGATGGCAGTTGCAGTACCAGCTACAGATAATTCGATATCTGAATTTTCTTTTTGTTCTGTTGTTGGGTTAATGACGTATTCACCGTTTACACGACCTACGTCTACTCCAGCGATTGGTCCATCAAATGGAATATCTGAAATACATAATGCTAATGAAGAACCAAACATTGCTGCCATTTCTGGTGGACAGTTAGGATCTACTGACATTACAGTATTTGTGATTTGTACTTCGTTACGGAACCCTTCCGCAAACATTGGACGGATTGGACGGTCGATTAAACGCGCTGTAAGAGTTGCATGTTCACTTGGACGGCCTTCACGTTTGATAAAGCCTCCAGGAATTTTACCTGCTGCATACATTTTTTCTTCGTAGTTCACTGTTAACGGGAAGAAATCTGTATCTTTTGCTTGTTTTGTACCAACAGCCGCTGTTAACACAACAGTATCACCGTAACGTACTAATACAGCACCATTGGCTTGTTTTGCTAATTGGCCGATTTCAACTGTTAATTGACGTCCGCCCCAGTTGTAGCTAAAAACTTTCTTTTCTGACATAACTAATCTCCTTTTCTCTTATTTGCGTATCTTCCAGACCTACTTTTAGAAATAAAAACGTTCGACGTGTTCGAGCGCTTTTATTTCTAAAGTAAGATGACTCTAGAAGATACAAAGTTTGTCATACAGAGTCATTTTATCATATCTGCCCATTAAGTACTATTCTTTTTGTGATAAAAAACGAGTGAGCCTTTGTCTCCCTCATATGGCGAAGAAAACCACTCATCTTATTATTGTTTCGAATGAAATTATAATGTCACAACAGTTTTCCTTGTTCGAAAATTGTGAACTCTTTTGTTTCAAGGTTTGCTTCTAAGCGTGCTTCGAATTCTCCTGAAGCGTCCTTACGTATAATCACGATTGTGTTTTCACTTGGTGTTTCTACTTCAAAAGAACCTTCTAAATCAAACGCTTTTGATGTATTTCTGAAGCGTAATAAGTTGATTAGTTTTTTCACGACTGGACGTTCTACTTCACGGTCGATTTCTTCTAATGTGTAGTAATGACGGTTGATGTTACGACCTTCTTTTGAAGATTCTAATAACTCGATGTCATTTTCCCCAGCAAGTAATCCAACATAATATACTTGCGGAATACCAGGTGCAAAGCATTGCAGAACACGTGATAATAAGTAACTTGCATCATCATTTCCTAAGGCACTGTAGTAAGTACTGTTGATTTGATAGATGTCTAAGTTATTGTATTTTTCACTTGAGTAGATACGTTTTACGTTAGCACCTACTTCATATAATTTGTTTGATGTGTAATCTAGCTCTTCATCGGTTAATAAGTCTCTAGCATCCACGACACCGATTCCGTCATGCGTATCGAGTGTTGTAAATTGCTTCATTGGACTCATTTGTAACCAGTTTGCTAAACGATTTGATTTACCTGAGTATAGTGAATATAAGACTACCATTGGTAATGCAAAGTCATATACGAAGTAATCATGATCAGCAATCTTCATTTGAATAGAATAGTGCTCATGAATTTCAGGAAGCAATTCTACTTGGTATTTCGCTGCTTCGTCACGCACTTCATTGAGTAAGTCCCAAATATCTGGTTCTACGAAGAAGTCGTTTGTATCGAGTTTTTTAATTGCATAGGCAAATGCGTCTAAACGAATTAATGAGCAGCCATGACTTGCCATGTCTTTAATCGTTTCACGAATAAACTCTTTCACGATTTCTTTACGAACATCAAGGTCGATTTGCTCTTCCCCGAATGTGTTCCATACTTCTTCCGTTGTTCCATCCGCAAAATGAACGGTTTGGAATGGCGCTTTATCTTTACGTTTATAAATTAAGTCGATATCCGCTTGGTTTGGACGACCTTCTGGGAAAAACTCATAAATACGGATAAACATATCTTTGTAAGGTGAGTTCTCGTGATTTTCTTTAAAATCTTGGAAGAACTTAGACTCACGAGAAATATGGTTAATCATGAAGTCAAACATTAAATAATATTGTTCGCCTAGAGCATCCACATCTTCCCAAGTTCCAAGTGTTGGATCTACACGAGTGTAGTCGCTTGGAGCGAATCCTCTATCCCCTGTTGATGGGAAAAATGGTAATAAATGGACCCCACCGATGGCGCCTTGGAAATATTTATCCAAAACGCCTTTTAAGTCCTTCATATTGCTTCCCATGCTGTCTGAGTAAGTGATCAGCATTGCTTCGTTTTTAATTTGCATGGAATTCACCGTGTCCCTTCATTCAATCGATTTAGTTTAATTTCCAAATGTCACGGTTGTAGTCTTCGATTGTACGGTCACTTGAGAAGAAGCCAGCCATTGCGATGTTTGTCACCACTTTAGCATTCCATTCGTCTCTGTTTTCGAAATCGCGATACATACGTTCTTTTGTTTCAATGTAATCTTCTAAGTCTAATAATGTCATGAACCAGTCTTTAGTTGTTAATTCGTGGTATAGACGTTCTAGACGTTCTTTATTTCCGACTGCAAGTAAAGCGTCACTCTTCACGAATTCTACTAATGGACGGATTGCGTCTCTCTTCGCAAATTCGCCAGCGTTGTAATCGCCTTTTTCATAGTGCGCAATGACTTCATCACTCTTTTCACCGAAGATATAGATGTTGTCGTCACCCACAAGTTCGTGGATTTCCACGTTCGCACCATCTTCAGTACCAAGAGTTAATGCCCCGTTTAGCATGAATTTCATATTTCCTGTTCCGCTGGCTTCTTTGAAGCAAGAGAAATTTGTTCAGAAATATTACATGCTGGAATTAAGTGTGTTGCAGCTGTTACGTTGTAGTTTTCAACCATTACGACTTGTAAGTGTGGGCTTACTTCTGGGTCATTTGCGATTAATTCAGATAATGAAAGAATTAAATGAATCACGTCTTGTGCAATGACATACGCAGGAGCTGCTTTACCACCGAAGATAATTGTAATTGGTCTAGCTGGAATGTTTCCGCTCTTGATATCTAAATATTTATGAATCACATATAAAGCGTTCATTTGTTGACGTTTGTATTCATGCATACGTTTGATTTGGATATCAAAAATAGAATTTTCATTCACTGTGATACCTTGTTTTTCTTGTAGGTAAACACTTAAACGTTTCTTGTTGTCACGTTTAATCTTGTCTAATTTTTCGCGAACAATCGCATCATGACGGAAAGCTTTCAACGCTTCTAATTTAGAAGCATCTTTTCTCCACTCTGTTCCGATTGTCTCATCTAATAATTTAGCAAGTTCTGGGTTGGCATGCATTAACCAACGACGGAATGTAATCCCGTTTGTTTTGTTGTTGAACTTCTCTGGATAAATTTCGTAGAAATTCTTCAATTCACTTTCTTTTAAGATATCCGTATGAAGTGCCGCAACACCGTTTACGCTATATCCGTAGTGAATATCCATATGCGCCATGTGAACACGGCCATGTTCGTCGATGATCGCTACTGATGGATCCTCGTATTTTGCTTTTACGCGAGCGTCTAATTCTTTAATAATTGGCACTAAATGTGGCACTACTTTCTAAGTATGCTAAAGGCCATTTTTCTAACGCTTCTGATAAGATTGTGTGGTTTGTGTAAGCTGTCATTGCTGACACGATTTCCACTGCTTCATCGAATTCAATTCCACGTTCGCCAAGTAAACGAATCAATTCAGGAATCACCATTGATGGGTGCGTATCGTTAATTTGAACTGTTGCGTACTCTGCTAAGTCGTGTAAGTTACTTCCTTTAGCAAGTGCTTCGTCGATTAATAATTGAGCACCGTTACTTACCATGAAGTATTGTTGGTAAATACGTAATAATTCACCTTGCTCATCGCTATCATCTGGATATAAGAATAATGTTAAGTTTTTAGCGATTTGTGTTTTATCAAATGAGATTGAATCACTTGAAACTAAAGACTCATCGATTGAATCGACATCGAATAAGTGTAATTTATTTTTAGTAGATTGTTCATATCCTAATACATCAATATCAAACATTTTTGATGTTAATGTAAAGTCTGCAAAAGGTACTTTATAAGAAGTTTCGGTTGGAACTAACCAGCTTTCAGGTGTTAACCAAACGTTTGGCACTGCATCTTGTTGGTTGTTTTTGAATTTTTGTTCGAATAAACCATAGTGGTAGTTCAAACCAACGCCGTCTCCTGTTAAACCAAGAGTTGCGATAGAATCAAGAAAACATGCCGCTAGACGTCCCAGACCACCATTTCCTAAAGATGGTTCTAATTCGATTTCTTCGATTTCCGCTAATGTATGCCCTGCTTCAGCAAGCACTTCTTTTACTTCATCGTAAAGGCCTAAGTTAATTAAGTTGTTTGATAATAATTTACCGATTAAGAATTCAGCAGAAATGTAATACACTTTTTTCTTACCATTATTTTGTGGTAAGGCTGCGCTTTTTTCTTTTGTAAATTGTAATAAGGCTAAATAAACTTCTTCTTTTGAGCAGTCTTTTAATGACTTGACCTAAGTTTCCTTCTACATATTGTTTAAAATCTTTCATTGTTCTCTCCTTTTTAGTGTGCGCGAGGTTATTTTTCTTCCTCGACTAACTCCTCTTTAACATCCACATTATGATGCGGATTTGCACGATCATACAATTCAGTAATTCCAAGTAAGAACTCTTCTACTGATTCCGTTAACTGCTCCTCTGGTCATTCTCCATACCCAGTTCCCACCTAGTGTACTTGGAATGTTCATACGAGCTGTTTCGTCTAATTGTAGTAAATCTTGCATTGTTGCAACTGTCATACGGCTGACAGAACCATATAGTCCGCGAAGTAACGCAAAGCTAATTGGCTCTTCGTCGCGGCGGTTTAAGTAACGATTACAAAATTCTCGAGTTTCTTCTGTAGCCGACTTATACCACCCTAATACTGTATCATTATCGTGCGTTCCTGTATAGGCAACCGCATTGACTGGATAATGATGAGGTAAATCTCCACTCTTAGGATCTTTCACCCATAAATCCGAATTCCAAGATTTTCATTCCTGGGAATCCAGTAGCTTCACGAAGGTTGATGACATCTTCATCCATGAAACCTAAGTCTTCTGCGATAATTGGCAATTCTCCGAGTTGCTCTTTCACCGCTTTAAATAAATCATACCCAGGACCCTTAACCCATTTCCCGATTGTTGCGTTTTCTGCTTCTGCTGGGAATTTCCCAGTAAGCTGAGAAACCTCTGAAGTGGTCGATACGAACGACATCAAACAATTCAAAACTTGCTTGTAGTCGTTTGCTCCACCAAGTGTATCCATCTTCTTTCATTGCTTCCCAATTATAAATTGGGTTCCCCCATAATTGACCTAGCGGAGAAAAATCATCCGCAGGACATCCAGCTACACAAAGTGGATTACCCTTCTTCATCTGTTTTGAAGTAATGTGGTGTTGCCCACATTTCTACGCTGTCTGCTGCCACATAAATTGGCATATCACCAATAATTTGAATGAAGTTGTCATTGGCATATTTTTTAAGAGCATGCCATTGTTCATCAAATAAGAATTGAGTTACACGGTGATATTCTAACTTATCTGCAAGACGTGTGCGATACTCGGCCAACGCATCTGGTTGACGACGTTTGATAGCTTCGTCGCTCCACGCTGTCCATGGTTTCATATCGAAAAATTCTTTAATCGCCATGTATTCTGCAAATGGTTCTAACCACTCTGCTTTCTCCTCTACGAATTTCTCGTATGCAGGAGTTTTACCCTTTTGCTAGAAAAGCAGCTACGGCCTTTTCTAAAACTGGACGACGTTTTTCATATAGTAATGCGTAGTCAACAGTTGTTTCATCTTCGCCCCAATTTGTAAGGACGTCTTCTTTATCAATTAAACCTTCTTCTATTAAAATGTCGAAATCAATAAAGTTTGTATTTCCTGCAAAAGCAGAAAATGATTGATATGGAGAATCTCCATAACTTGTTGTTCCTAATGGAAGAATTTGCCAATAGGTTTGTTTTGTACGAACAAGAAAATCTACAAAAGTCATATGCTGATTTTTCCGAAAAGAACCAATACCATAGTTACCTGGTAATGATGAGATATGCATTAACACACCTGATTCTCTATTGCTCATTTATAAATCCCTCTTTTCTATATAATAGATATTTCTACTAGTCATTGAATGCGCAAACATTGCGCAACCGCTTGCCTTAATATTAGAATATTTTGTTTAATAACTCAAGTAATATTTTTCAACTTTTTTATTCTATTTGTATATAACGGCGTTTTTATCGTGTTTTTCGGACTATTTAAATATTAATAACCTAAGAAAATCGCTTTAAATCCGCATTTTTAAGAAGTGAAAAATTTTTTTGATAAAAATACTTGCAAACGTTTCATGAAAGCGGTATACTGAGTTCAGTTAAGAAATCGTTTGCGTAATCTATAACGAAATTTAAGGAGGAAAATATTATGGCAAACAAATGGTTTACAAAATCATTAGCTCTTGGTTTAGCTGGTTTAGCACTAGCTGGATGTGGAGCAAAACAAGACTCTTCTAACGGAGGAAGCTCTGAGAGCAAAAAAGAATTCACTTTATATAGTAACAAGAGTGAAATTCAAGAAGCTTTAACAGCTTACGCTAAAGAATGGGGAGAAAAGAACGGAGTAACTGTTAACATTAAAACATGTTCTGGTTCATGTAAAATCTCTGACCAATTAAAAACAGAATTCACAGCTGGTACAGCTCCTGACGTATTCGTAATCGAAGGTCAAGCTGGTTACGACATGTGGAAAGACAATCTACAACCATTAAAAGGTGACTGGATTGACAAAACTGAGTTTCGAATTCAAACAAGGAAACGACGTATACGGATTCCCAGTATCTGTAGAAGGATACGGATTAGCTTACAACAAAGAAATCTTAACTAAAGCGGGTATCGACCCATCTACTCTAACTTCATTTGAAGCTGTTCAAAGCAATGGACACATTAGAAAGCAAAAAATCTGAGTTAGGATTATCTACTGTTGTTGCTACTGCAACTAAAGAAGGCGAAACTTGGATTATGGGTATCCACGACTTCGGTGCTTACTTAAGTTCTGGTCTTCCAAACGGCGACCGTTCAGTAACTGAACAAGTTCTTAAAGGCGAAATGGACAAAACTCGTTTAGACAACTACGCTAACTGGGTTGAATTATTATTCAATCACACAGAGAAAAAACTCTTAACAGTTGGTACACAAGAAGACATGGACTCAGCGTTCGCTTCAGGTAAAGCTGCTTTCCTACACCAAGGTAACTGGAAAGACCCTAACCTAAAACAATTAAACGCTAACTTCGAAATGGGATTCATTCCTTATCAAACTCTTGGTAAAGATAAAAATGCTGACGGATTATTCATCGGTGCTCCATCTTACTACGTAGTTAACAAAGACACTAAAGCTTTAGAATACATCAACAAATTCTTCAACGACTTAGCTGATACTAAAGAAGGTCAAGACTACATCGTAAACAAAGCTAACATGATTTCTCCATTCTCTAACACAACTGAGAAACCATCAGCTCCATTATCTCGTTTCTTAGCTGAATGGATTAGCGCGAAGAAACCTGTTTACTCATTTGATAACCCATACTTCATGCCTGATAACTTCTTAATGAACAAATTAGGACCAATCTATGGACAATATGCTCAAGGTCAAATCGACAAAGCTAAATTCCAAGAATTGATTATCAATCAAATCAAAGAAGTGCCTAGCTTACTTAAAAAATAATCAATAATATTGTTTGCATGGGGCCCACAGCCACTTTCAGTGACTGTGGGTTATGTGCTACAATAGAACCAAATCGGTGACTACCCTCACCGCTTAATTCTAATAAAGGAGGAACTCTTATATGTCTAAGAATAAGAAAGCTTTACAGCAGAGAAGCTCGTGCAAAAACGCAATTTTTACCGCTTAGTGTTACCCTGCATTTATCATCTTTGCACTTGTTATTATCGTGCCTTTCTTCTTAGGGTTCTACTACTCACTAACTGACTGGAAGAGCGTTACACAAACTAACTTACAATTTGTGGGCTTAAAAACTTTACAGACAGTTTAGCGGACACACGTTTCCAATACTCTTTAATGATCACAGTAATCTTCGCATTATTTAACGTAATCGTGATTAACGTTGTATCATTCGGCTTAGCTCTACTTGTTGCAAGTAAAATTAAGCTTAAAGACATCTTCCGTGCTGGATTCTTCATTCCAAACTTAATCGGGGGTCTTGTACTAGGTTACATTTGGCAATTCATTTATAACTCAGTATTCCCTGCTTTAGGTCAAATGATTGGAAGCGACTTTTTAATTAATAACCTATTCCTTGGGGATGTGAAATTAGCTGTTACAGCTTTGATTATCACAAACACATGGCAATATGCAGGTTATATCATGATGATTTACTTTGCAGCATTACAAAACGTACCTTCAAGTCTTGTAGAATCTGCTTCACTTGACGGTGCTAATGCATGGCAACGTCTACGTCACATTATCATCCCAATGGTAATGCCAGCGTTCACTGTATCGCTCTTCTTGACAATTACAAACTCATTCAAGATTTTCGATGTGAACTTCTCATTAACAGGTGGTGGACCTTCACTACTATGGCATGATAAAGCGATCCAAAGTACAGAGTTCATTACAATGAACATCTACAACACTGCTTCAGGAGACAACTTAATGGCTCAAGGTCAAGCTCGTGCCGTTATCTTATTCTTCATCTTAGTAGTCATCAGCTTGATTCAAACATCTATCACTAAACGGAAAGGAGATTGACTTATAATGAAAAAACAAAAATTCGGAATCTTACTTCTCGAAATTTTAGGATTACTCCTATTCTTACTTTTCTTGAGTCCAATCGTTCTTTTAGTGATCAACTCTGCAAAGAGTTCTGCTGATATCTTAGCTGACCCACTTGCACTTCCTGCAAGTTTCGGACAACTTTGGACAAACATTGTTACGATTTGGAAAAACCCATCGATTAACTATCCTTCATCATTCTTAGCATCAACGATTATTACTGTGATTTCATTATTTACAATCACTTTATTCTCTGCTCTTGCTGCATGGGGATTAGTTCGTTACCGTTCTAAAGCTTCATTAGTGATCTTCTTCATCTTCGTAGCTTCAATGGTAATTCCTTTCCAAGTTGTAATGTATCCATTAGTAACTTGGTTCAAAATCATGAGTGACGCCATTACAATGCCAATCTTCGGATTCAGCTTATTACGTTCTTACCCAGGGATTATCCTAGCGTACACAGGTTTTCGGTATGTCACTTTCAGTGTTCATGTTCCACGGATTCATTAAAGGGGTTCCTTTAGAAATCGAAGAAGCTGCTGAATTAGATGGATGTAACAAAATGCAAACATTCTTCTACGTAGTTCTTCCAATCCTTAAAACCAATCTACGTTACAATCTTAATCTTGAACGGTATCTGGATTTGGAACGACTTCCTATTACCACTTCTATTACTTGGTAAAGGAAATGCGATTCAAACATTACCAATCGCGGTTTCAAACTTCGCCGGTTCATTTACAAAACAATGGGATATGATCTTAACTTCAACATTATTAATTATGTTACCAGTCATTATCCTATTCATCATCGCACAAAAACATATCATGAAAGGTATGGTTGACGGAGCGATTAAGTCATAGAACTTTTACAACACTGGATATGGATTTTTGTAAGTTCGTATCCAGTGTTTTATTTTAGAAATCACTTATTACTAGAAAGGAGGAATACAGATGGCATCCACGATTAAAGATGTGGCTAAACTCGCAGGGGTCTCCCCTTCAACTGTTACGCGCGTATTGCAAGATAAATCGAGCATCAGCGACGCAACAAAGAAGAAAGTACGTCAGGCGATGGAAACATTAAACTATCACCCAAACGTCAATGCTCGTAGCTTAGCAAGTAATAAAACGAATGTCATTGGTGTAGTTCTCCCAGAAGACTCTGATGCGTTCTATCAAAACTCATTCTTCCCTGAAGTCATTCGAGGGATTGCTCAAATTGCAGCGGACCACCAGTACTCGATTCAATTATGTACAGGACAAGATAACCATCAGCGCTTAGCGATTTCTAAAAGACACGATTTTAGGACGTCGCGTGGACGGTCTAATCTTCCTATACGGGGAATTGGAAGACCCTCTTGTGAACTTTGCGATTGAACAAGAATTTCCAGCGGTGATTATCGGTAAGACACTTTCCCCTCTTATTTCATTTGTCGATAATAACAATGAAAAAGCGGGACTTGATGCTACTGAATACATCATTAATAAAGGCGCCAAATCGATTGCTTTTATCGGTGGTCGTGACCAACTTTTCGTATCTAGAGAACGTCTCGAGGGTTATATCAAAGCTCTCAAAGAATACGAACTTGATGTTAACGAAAAAGCTCATTGCTCAAGTAGATGAATTTACGATTGAACGTGGTTACGAGACGATTAAAGAGCTTCTCGAAGTCGGAACAATTGATGGACTCGTGACAGCCGACTCCCTCTTTGCAGAAGGAGCTGCGCGCTATTTAAACGAGAAGCATATTCAGATGCCGATTATTACATTCGACTCTGTACGCCCTTCTGTTCAAATCGATGCTTATGTAGACGTGCATACGCTCGAATTAGGACGTTCTGCATTTAAAATCTTGCGTAACGTGATTAAATCGAAATAATAGCAAGAATATGATGTGTTACCGTCAAATCGTTTCACACTCGATTAAAGAACTATAATTCATATAAAAGAAGGCACAAGACTCCACGATTGGATCTTGTGCCTTTTTTGTATGTTTCTTCCTGTCGAGGTATCGTTTATATTCGATATCGTTTAAACGCTATAAAGTTTCACAGCAGCAAAAAACTCCCAAGCACGAATGCCTGGGAGTTCTCAATTAGCTTAAAATTAACGACGTAATCCTAAACGGTTGATTAGTTCACGGTAACGTTGAACATCTTTGTTACGTAAGTATGCTAACAAGTTACGACGGTGACCAACTTTTTTCATTAATCCACGGTTTGAGTGGAAGTCTTTTTTATGAACACGGATGTGATCATTTAAGTGGTTGATTTCATATGTTAATACAGCGATTTGTACTTCTGGTGAACCAGTGTCTCCTTCGTGTAACGCATACTCTTTGATGATTTCGTTTTTCTTTTCTTTAGAAATAGCCATTTCTAAACACCTCTTTCTTTTAATTTATGCCTTGTACTGAGTAAAGCGTTGGTGATTCGCAAAACTCTGTAAAAGGTCTGTGCTTTAAGCACTTAATTAATGTACCTTATTTTGAGTAAAAATGCAAGTGTTCTTACTGCACTGGTTTATTCTCTACACGGTCAAAGTATACATAATTTGGTTTTAACGGTTGGTCTGCCATTAATTCTGTGACCGTTACTAATTCGTAGCCTTCTGCTTGTAAATACTCGATAACAGCTGGAAGAGCTTCAACAGATTCTTCATGAATATCGTGCATTAATAAAATTCCGCCATTATGAGCATTTTCTTTAATATGCTCGATTGTTTTCGCTGCATCTCTATATTTCCAGTCAAGGGAATCAATTGACCAGTTTACAATCGCGATACCAGCTTGTTCTGATACCATCTTGTCAAACCCACCATATGGCGGACGTAAACTCATTGGTCGCAAACCTCCGCTGGCTTTTGCGATTAAATCAGAAGTCTTATGCACTTCTTGATACACTTCATCAGCTGATTTCTTCGTCAATAACGGATGGCTGTAGCTGTGGTCTCCTAATTCATGACCTTCTGCAACGATTTGTTTAATGATGGATTCATTGCCTTCTACGTGGCTTCCTACGATATAGAACGTTGCGTGCGCGTTATATTTCTTCAAGATTTCTAACACTTTTGGTGTTGTCTCTGCACGAGGTCCATCGTCAAACGAGAGCGCAATTCTCTTCTTCCCTAGTTTTTCTTTTACAGTCGCTAGGTACGCTTCGTAATTGTCTTTTTCTGTTTCAGGAATCATGTTTTCGTTCATGTATGCAAATAATTCCGTAAATGGAATCGTCCATTCTGCATCTTGATCACTTGCATCTTTATATTTCACACGAACTCCGTTTTGGATAATCGAAGCATCTAACTTCTTCCAGTTTCCGTCCATAAATTGCGCAGTCACTTTAGCAGTTTGCTCGTCTGATAAACCATTTGCTTTTCCTTCATCTAAAGCCTTCTTCACGAAGAAGTTAGACACTGCTAGTTCATTGTTAAATAATTTAGAAATTTCAAACGGTTGTAATGTATCCGCAAATACTAATTGATGTGAGAGCTCTTTAAATTCTAACTGTTCAAAACCACTCTCTTTTTGTTGATAAACAGACACATAGTAGTGAATATCGTTAACGTTTGAGATGATTTTTGTTTGGTACGCCTTGAAGAAGATAAGTGTCTTCTTAGATGCTCCCGCATATTTTTTTCAAGAACTTCTTGTTTCAATGAGTCCATTTCAGTCGCAATGGCTTCAATCGGATTTCCAGAAGCATCTGTTGGAATTAACTCCTGTACTTCCACATTGCCTTTTGTTTCATCTTTCACGGTTAAATTCTCGTTATATTTCTTCGCATCCTCTTGTTCGACTTGAATAATACGTTTGAATTCTTCTTCATTGAACTGATTTGCCATAATACGGTGAATCGTTAATAATTCAAAAAAATCTAAAATAAGAAATGTTAAAATCCCAATGACCCAGAAAATCGTTTTATTCATTTTTTTCTTAGGTCCTTTTCTTCTTAGGCTTTTTCCCACCAAAGAGTTCTTTTTCTTCCAGTTCCTCAAGAGCTTCCTCTTCGACTACTTCTGTTTCTTCGAAGTCTTCTGGAGCTTGCGTATATTTATTTTCCTTTTTTGAGTGCTCATCTTTGCCACTTTTGGCTCTTCGTTGAATGACCTTCTCCATACTCCTATACCCCTTAATCGAATACTATTTTTGTTTCTTTTGACACTCTGGGCACACTCCGTACACTTCCATACGGTGTCCTCTTACTTTAAATCCTGTCAGCTGTTCTGCAGCTTTTTCAACGTCTTCGAGTACTGGGTAATAAAGGTCCACCACTTTCCCACACACGTCGCATACGGCGTGATAATGTTGTCCTAAATCAAAGTCATAGCGACTCGCGCTATCCCCATACGTCAATTCTTTTCGACGCCTTCTTTAATAAATAGATTTAAGTTATTATAAACAGTTGCCACACTCACTTGTGGATCCTCTTTTGTCAACGCCTTAAAGATTTCTTCGGCCGTTGGATGCGTGTGTACACTTGCTAAAAACTCAAGCATCGCAACACGTTGAGGTGTAATTCTTACCCCTTTTTTGCGAAGTTGACCAACAACTTCCTTCAATTCTTCTTTATGCATACTATTACCTGATTTCTATGTACTAAGTTTTATTTTGTCATTCATTATTTTCTCAAATTTCCGGTTAAATTGCAAGTGTTTGAGTTAATATTTTTGTAACATTGTAACATTTTTGTAACAAAAGAAGACCCGTCCCTATTCGAGACGAGTCTTCTTGCTATTTTTATTTTTTGAGAAGTTTATTATATTGCATTCCTTCACGAAGAGCACTTGTATCAGTACCCAACGCTTCTGCAATCGTATAGGCAAATTCGAAGGTTGCAGCTGGTCCACATCCCGTAATGAGTTTTCCATCTGTTTCCACAAGCTGTCCTGTATACGTTCCTTGATTGATGTCTTTTTCTACACCAGGGTAGCAAGTATATTTCTTGCCCTTGAGTAATCCTGCACGGTGCAGTGCAATTGGAGCTGCACAAATCGCTGCGATAATTTTTCCTTTTTTAGAATACTCTTTTAGTTTCTTAATAAGAAATTCATCATCTCGTAAATGAGTGGCTCCTGGAAGCCCCCCTGGTAGTACGAGCGCATCAATATCTGCCCAGTAGAATGTATCGAGTACATCATCCATTTTTACAGGAATATGATGACTACCTGTAATGACTTCACTGCCAAGTCCTACTGTGTGCACTGTGTGTCCTGCTCTTCTTAAAATATCAACCGTTGCAAGGCCTTCGATTTCTTCAAATCCTTGCGCGAAAAATACAACGACATTTGCCATTCTTTTGGCCTCCTCTTATTTTTTGAATAAGCCCATTACGCCACGTGTAATCACACGACCTACTTCACGACCCACACTTGACATGATGTTCTTAGTGAAGCGATCCATTGCTGAATCTCCGCGTTTTGTAGCCGCTTGACGTGCTTGACGCTCTAATTCTTTTTGTTCACGTTCGCGTTCTTTTTCTTCTAATTTCGCTTGTCTTTCAGCTTCTTTTTGTGCAAGAGCTTCTTGTTTTTCAGCTTCTTTACGCTCTAATTCAGCTTGTTTTTCAGCTTCTTTTTGCGCTAATTCTGCTTCTTGCTCTTGTTTGAACTGTTCATCTAACGCTGCTAATTGTTCATGAGCAGATTCACGGTCAAACATTTCTGCATATTTATCGTAGAATGCTGATTGATTGATGAGTTGTTGACGAACAAGTGGATCCCCTGCATCTAATTTACTCTTAGGAGGGTAAATTGATACTACTTCTGCAAAGCTTGGAGAACCATCTTCTTGAAGTGTTGAAACAACTGCATCCCCTACTTTAAGGTTTGTAATTACTGTTACTAAATCTTGTCCATCTTCTTGACGGAAAGTTTCAGCAACTGCTTTTACGTTCTTTTGTTCAGCTGGAGTGAACGCACGTAATCCGTGTTGAACGCGGTTCCCTAATTGGCTCGCGATAGCATTTGGAATATCAGTTGGGTTTTGTGTTACGAAGAAAATACTAATTCCTTTAGAACGGATTAAACGAACGATTAATTCGATTTTCTCTTGAACTGCAGCATTGCTTTGTCCGAATAATACGTGTGCTTCATCGAAGAAGAAGACTAATTTTGGTTTATCTAAGTCCCCAACTTCTGGTAAGTTTTCGTATAATTCTGATAAGAACCATAATAAGAATGTTGCGTATAATTTTGGTGTTTGGAATAATTTTTCAGACGCTAAAATATTGATAACCCCGCGACCATTTTGGTCTTGTTTGAATAAATCATTGATTTCAAATGCTGGTTCGCTGAAGAATTGGTCTCCACCTTGTTGTTCTAATACAAGTAAGCTACGTAAAATAGAACCAATTGATTGTTGTGCGATATTTCCGTATAAGTTACGTAATTCCCCAGCATGTGCGCCAACGTAATTTAACATTGCACGTAAGTCTTTAATGTCGATTAATAATAATCCTTGGTCGTCCGCTACTTTAAACGCAATGTTTAAAATACCTTCTTGAGTTTCATTTAAACCTAATAATTGAGCTAATAAAATTGGTCCCATTTCTGAGATTGTAGTACGGATGTTAATTCCGTTTTCCCCAAAGACATCCCAGAAAGCAACAGGATATGAGCTTGGTTCGAAGTCTTCTACATGAACTTTTGCCAAGCGTTCTGCAATCTTCTCAGTTACTTCGCCTTTTTCAGCAAGGCTTGCTAAATCCCCTTTAATATCTGATAAGAATACAGGAACTCCTGCTTCACTTAATTGCTCCGCTAATACTTTTAACGTTACAGTTTTACCTGTACCTGTAGCCCCTGCAATGACACCGTGACGGTTTAGTTTATTCGCCATAAATTGAGCTGGTTTTGAACCATATCCGAAAGAAATAGTTTGAGTCATAAAACTCCTCCTTTTATTTTTATTTTTACACTTCTACAATATTACAGAAAGCGCTAAAATGCTACTAAAATGAAAGGAAAAATCTAGATTATTTGACTTGTTTTGATATTCAAAGTATATTTATTTAGAATAGAAATATAATTCAAAGGAGAACCCATTATGAAATGGAAAATTATTGCAGATTCAGGTTGTGATTTACGCGAAATCGAGAATCTTGCTCCAGATACACAGTACATTAACGTACCGCTAACAGTTCAAGTAGGTGACAAACACTATACAGATGATGCCTCTTTAGATATCGATGCTATGATGATTGAAATGTATCAATCGAAAGACCAAACAGCTTCAGCCTGCCCTAGCCCAGATGCATTCCTTGAAGCTTACAAAGGTGCAGAAAATGTCATCGCCATTACGATTACGGGTGGCTTATCAGGAAGCCAAAACAGTGCGCAACTCGCAAAAACATGCTTTTAGAAGAAGCACCTGAAACAAATATCGAAGTGTTCGATAGTCTTTCAGCCAGCGGTGAAATGGTTCTTTTCGTACAAAAAGCCAATGAACTCATCGCACAAGGCCTCTCTTTTGAAGAAGTCGTAGCTGCGTTAAAAGATTATTTAGCAAGTACAAAACTATTATTCGCACTAGCTCGTGTCGATAACTTAGTGAAAAATGGTCGTTTAAATAAATTAGTCGGTGCCGTTATCGGAATGCTCAATATCCGCTTAGTCGGTAACGCATCTCCAGAAGGAACCTTAAACCTTCTTCACAAAGCAAAAGGTCAAAAGAAAGCTGTTCAAGCAGTTTGGGCTGAAATGAAGAAAAATGGCTATAAAGGTGGCCGCGTTGTCATTAGCCACTGCAGTAACCCAGAAATCTGCGGCTTAATTCAAGCAGCTGTTCATAGCGAATTCCCAGACGCGGATGTATCAAGCATCCATACAAGCGGTGTCTGCAGCTACTATGCAGAACAAGGCGGAATCTTAATGGGATACGAAGCTTAATCTTACGAATACGAAAAGCCTCTCTAATCACTTGGATTAGAGAGGCTTTATTTGTTTTGATTAGAATAATGCTTTTAATTCGACTTCTGGATGTTTATCTTTGAACCAGTTTAGGGCAAATTGGTTTTCGAATAAGAATACTGGTTGGTCAAATCGGTCGCGACATAATAAGTTACGACTTGATGACATATTTGGATCCAGTTGATCTTCATCAATCCAGCGAGCAATCTTGCTTCCAATTGGAGTCATAACGACTTCGGCATTGTATTCATTTAACAAGCGATATTGGAACACTTCGAAATTGCAGTTGACCAACCGCACCTAGGATATATTCTCCTGTATGGTACGTCTTGTACAATTGGATAGCTCCTTCTTGTACTAACTGCTCGATTCCTTTATGGAATGATTTTTGTTTCATCACGTTTTTCGCAGCAACTTTATTAAAGATTTCAGGTGTAAATTGTGGTAGTGGTTCGAACTGAACAGGCGTTTTTCCTGAGTAAATCGTATCTCCGATTTGGAAGTTCCCTGTATCGTAAAGTCCGATGATATCCCCTGCAACGGCTGCTTTTACGGTTTCACGGCTATCGGCCATGAATTGCGTTGTATGTGATAATTTCATTTTCTTTTGTGAACGATTCACGGTAATATCCATCCCTGGAGTAAATTCTCCTGAACAGATACGTACAAATGCGATACGGTCGCGGTGCGCTGGGTTCATGTTTGCTTGAATCTTGAAGATGAATCCAGTGAATTGTTCTTGAAGCGGATCAATAAGTTCGCCTGATTCAGTTTTCTTAGCAGATGGACTTGGCGCAAAGTCAACGAATGCATCTAAAAATGTTTGAACTCCAAATCCTGTTAAGGCTGACCCGAAGAATACTGGTGTTAATTTACCAGCCGCAATCTTCTCTTCATCAAAAGCATTTCCTGCTTCTAATAAGAGTTGAGCGTCTTCGATGGCTTGGCTATAAAGGGTTGATTGTTTGAACGCATAATCGCCGTCCACTTCGCCATCTTCGTTCAATGGTAAGAAGTCATTATCTTCGTTTTCTTCTGGATGCATCAATTCTACACGTTTGTTGTAAATGTCATATAACCAAGGAATGTTTTCCCCATCCCCATTGGCCAGTTCATTGGATACGCGTCAATGCCTAATACTTCTTCTAATTCCGCAATTAATTCAAGCGGTTCGCGTCCATCACGGTCTAATTTATTGATGAATGTGAAGATTGGAATTCCACGCATACTACAAACTTCGAATAATTTCTTCGTTTGCGGCTCAATCCCTTTAGCACTGTCAATAACCATCACGGCACTATCCACGGCCATTAATGTACGGTACGTATCTTCTGAGAAGTCCTCGTGCCCTGGTGTGTCCACGATATTAATATATTGCCATCGTATTCCACTTGCATCACTGAACTCGTAACAGAAATCCCACGTTGTTTTTCGATTTCCATCCAGTCAGATTTTGCAAACTTCCCTGTTTTCTTCCCTTTTACGGTACCGGCCTGACGAATCGCACCCCCGTATAAGAGTAATTGTTCTGTAATCGTTGTTTTCCCAGCATCCGGGTGGGAAATAATCGCAAAGGTCTTGCGAGATTGTACTTCTTCTTTTAAGTGTGACATGAGTATCTCCTTCGTGTTTATTCTCAAGTATTATAGCCGATTTTCACGATTTTTAAAAGTTTAAAAACACCCTCTAGAAGGATTTGAGAAAGTGCGGTATACTTATAGACAGTAAAATGTCTTTCAGGAGGTCGCTCAATGTCGAAAGAATTACCCATTATTTATATTAGTTTAACTGGAAATACACATAACTTTGTTACTCGTTTAAAAGACCATTTACGCTTTTTGGAACCCTCTTTAAACGTGACACTAACGAATGTGAAAGACCTTGTCAAAGGACAAGAGGACTACTTCAAAGTAGGTAAACCATTCGTTGCGTTTCTTCCAACCTACTTAGAAGGTGGAAATGGTGTGGATAACGGAGATGTCGAAGTCCTAACGAATCCACTTGGCGATTTCTTAGCCTATGAACATAATTACGCCCATTGCTTTGGTGTGATTGGTAGCGGAAATCGTAACTTCAATAAGCAATTCTGCCTCACTGCTCGTCAATATTCTGAACGCTTTGGATTCCCAGTGCTCGATGAATTTGAGCTACGTGGAAGTAACCGCGATGTGGAGCGCATTGCCGCAATGCTTCTTGAAAAAATCTAAACATAAAAATAGGCCCGTAGATCCATTCTACGAGCCTTTCTTTTTATTTAAAATAGATTTTGCATTTTTCACTAAAGCCAACTAACGCTTCAATGGTTGCTGGTTCCATCGCGGTATGTCCTGCAGCTTGCGCAAAGATGAGTTCTGCGCCATCGACAGCTTGAGCGAGTTCAAACGCCGCGCTTGGTAAGCAATCCACATCATAACGTCCATGAACGATATGCATTGGAATTCCCTTGAAGGCCTCTGCACGGTTCAAGATGTAATTATCGTCTTCCACAAAGCAATGATGGTAGAAGAAATGACATTCCATTCGCGCAATCGTGAGTGCTCCGCGAATCCCTGCTTCATCCCAAACAATCGGGTCATAAGGAATTAACTTCACAAGCCCATGTTCCCACTCTGCCCATGCACGCGCTGCCTCTAGACAAATCGATTCATCCTCTGACGTCAAACGCTTGTAGTACGCATTCACGAGTTCTCCTTGTTCCTCAACTGGAATCGGCGCTTTAAACTTTTCGAAGTTCTCTGGATAAAAATGAGATGCTCCATCTTGGTATAACCAATCGACATCACTTTGACGACCAAGGAAAATCCCACGAAGCATTAATCCTACGACACGTTCACGGTGTGCAATCGTGTAATGTAAAGCCAGCGTTGTCCCCCAGCTACCACCCAAAGACAAGCCATTTTTCAATCCCTAGTGCTGTACGGATTTTCTCCATATCTTCCACTAAATCATGCGTCGTATTTTCTTCTAGTGACGCAAACGGCGTACTCTTTCCACATCCACGTTGGTCGAATTGGATGATGCGATAGAACTCTGGATCAAAAAACTGACGATTCGCAGGAGAAGATGCCCCTCCTGGTCCACCGTGTAACACAACGACTGGATGACCTAATGGGTTTCCTGACTCTTCAACATAAATGGTATGCAAATCACTTACTGGAATCATGTGTTCCTTGTATATTTCGATTTCTGGATATAATTCAGTTCTCATTTCTTGGCTCCTTTAATCACTTCTTGTACTCTCTTTTGAAACTCAGGTAAGACTTCTTTTTCAAACCATGGATTTTTAGCCATCCATCTACGGTTGAGAGGTGACGGATGTACGAGCGGAAACATCTTTGGTAAGTACTCTTTATACGCCTTCACCGTTTCCGTTAAATTTTTCTTCTTTGTGTCTTTTAAATAATAATCTTGCGCATATTTTCCAACTAAAACAATGAGTTCAATATCTGGCATTAAGGCTAGCGTTTCTTCATGCCATTTCTCGGCAAAACCTTTGCGAGGTGGAAGGTCTCCAGATTTGCCTTTTCCTGGATAATAATAATCCATCGGAACCACTGCAAATAAATCGGATTGATAGAAGAAATCTCGAGTTACGCCCATCCAGCTTCTTAAGTTGTCGCCACTTTGGTCATTCCAAAACAAGCGACTCTCTTGCGCTTTAATACCAGGCGCTTGCCCTACAATCAGAATCTTTGCTTTGCGTGGCGCAGAAAATAAAGGGGCAATCCCTTCTTTTGTATACTCTGCATTTGGAGGATCGACCTCAATTTTTTTGATTAATTCATCTAATTTCGTCATATAAATTCCACCCTTCTCACTTAGCATACTCCGATAGTGCTTCTTGTGCAAATGCTTCACGACTTCATGCAAAAAAACACCTAACCTCACGTGTGAGATTAGGTGCTTCCACTATTTTATTTTAAGCGCGGTGTTTTCAAAGTACGAGGAAGTGTTTTGCTTGAAAGCACTCGTGGTAATGTATGTGATTTTTCTTTTGATGCTGGACGGTATGAAACCGGTCTTGTAGCACGTGTATCAACATACATTTCTCTTGAAGTATTTGAACGACTTGAAGCCGATTGTAGCGCTTGTTTTTTGTTGCTTGTTTTTTCGCTTGTGAGCGAAGTTTTGGATCTGAAACTTTATTTCGCGGACGATATACACGTTGCGGTACAGCTTCTGTAGCGACTACTGGAGTGCTTGTGCCTTGTGCTCTAGTTGCAGGAGCATTCGCCCCATTTCTTTGAGCAGAACGCGTATTTCCAGTTCGAGCTCTACGATTATTCTTGCGCGCCTTATTTTGTTTTCCTTTAATTCCGAAGAAAACAGCGATGATAAGGACGATATAAAATATTCCCTTACCGAGTCCTTCACCAATTTTGTCCGTATCTAGTTGATCAAAGAAGTTATCAATCTGATCAAAGATATCTTGCTTTCAGAGCCTTTTGAGTTCCCTTTCGAGTCACTCGCGTTTGAATTATTGGAATTTGAACTATTGGCGTTTGAACTCTTTTCGTTTGAGTTCGAAGCTTTCGCAGCCGTAGTAGTTTCCACTTTGTCCTTGGCATTTGCTAAGTCTTCTAAAAATTTTGTTCGTTCTTTGTCAGTTGCCGTGAATTGAAACGCTTTTGTGACTTTCCCATCTTCGACATGAAGCAGATCATAATAGATAACACTGTGGTCTTCAATGGTCTCAACAAATGATTGAACTATGAGGCTATTATCTGTATCTTGATATACGTAAAGTCGAATACCGCCCTTCCCTGTTGGAAGGTTTTTAATTTGAACAGGAACTTTAATCTCTTTATATTGAGGATTATTATAAGTTAACTTAATCGTCACTGTCGCATTATAATCTTCCCCATCCACAAAGTTGATTTTTTGTTCAAAGGCGCCTTGTATCTTCATCTTTGTGGTGTCTACTGGTTGTTGAGTTTCAGCATTGACTGTTGAAACACGTGCAAAGGTTCCTACTAACAATAAAGTGGCAATCAGTACCGCAAGCCATTTCAACCCAAAGAAAGATTTGTTAGCTTGTTGTTTCATGATTATTTACCTGCTTCGTCCCAAACTTTACGTCCTGATGCTAATGAAGCAATGTTTTCAGCGATTTTTGCGTTGTTTTGTCCATCCATTAATACAACTGTATTGTTTGGACCTTCAGCAAGAGCTTTTTTAGCGTCGATTGCTAAGTATTCTAACGCAGCAGCATTTAAGTTAGATTCGTTTAATGCATTGTTGATAGCTGTTAATTGAGCAACAGTTGCTTGAGTGTCAATTAGCGATTTTTTCAGCATGTGCACGAGCATCTGCTAATAATTTGTTGTTTTGAGTTCTTGTATCCATTTCAACTGTTTTTTGACGAGCGTCAGCAGCGATTAACGCAGCATCACGTTCACGGTCAGCAGTGATTTGTTTGTTCATCGCTTCAACGATGCTTTGTGGAGGAATTACTTCACCGATGTTTACACGGTCGATTGTAACCCCGTAAGAGTCTGTTTTACCGAATACACGTTGGTTTAAATCAGTGTTGATTTTGTTAGTACCACCAAGGATTTCAGCCATTGTCATTGTACCGATAATGTCACGTAATTCGTTTTGGATATCTAAAAGTAATAATCCTTCTGGGTTTGTGTTTCCATATAAGTATTCTTCAAGATTATCTACGTGGTATTTAGCTGAAGCGTCAATTGTTAAATTAACGTTGTCTTTTGTGATGATTTCTTGTGGATCTAAGTCTAATGAACGTTGACGCATATCCACAACGTAAGCAATGTTACGAATGATTGGTGTTACAAAGTGTAACCCTGGTCCTAATTCTCCAACATAACGTCCGAATGATTGAACAGCAGCTTTGTGTCCTTGTTGAACGATACGAATTGATTTGAAAGCAATAATTAATAAGATTAATACTACGGCGATAATTAAGATTGTTACTGGCATTTTAAATTTCCTTCTTTCTAAATAGTTACATATACTAATTTTTCTGGATTGATTTCCTCAATCACTTTTACATATACCAACCCATCCTCGTAGTCAATGACTTCAAGTGGTTGTCCTTCTTCGACTGACATAACATCCAAAATTTTATATGGATAGTTCCGTCCTCGGTAATTAAACGTTCCGAAGACTTGCTCGGAGAACGCCTTAAACTGTCCATGCAATAATGTTTTAATTGCGTCGGGCCAGTTTTCAACTTTTTTCTGATGACTCTCGACTTCATTTTCAATGACCGTCCGGAAATAAGTTGATACGTCCGTTGAGATAATCTTCAAAAAAGCTTCTTTTAAAGAGGGCTCAATCGTAAAGTTAATCCGTTCAGTCTTATTTTCGTTCGACCATGGTTGTTTTCTCATACCCATTCTCCTTTCTTTATATCTCTTGATGAACATATTATAACACGTTCTGAATATAATACAAGTGTAATATCTCGTAAAATGTAAAATTTTCACCTAGAGTGCATTTTTTTCGTTCAAAAACATTGATATAACAAGGATTATTTTATATGAAAAATATCCAAATTTCTGAGCAAATAATATTAAGAAACTATAAAAATTCAAAAAAAATATAATATATTTTTGTGTTGTTTACCTATAATTTTCTTTTTAGAAAAAGCCAAGAAACATTAATCCATGTTTCTTGGCTTCTATTATATCTATCCAACTGAACCTTCCATCTCGTACGCGATTAAACGGTTTAGTTCAACAGCGTATTCCATTGGAAGTTCTTTTGTAAATGGTTCAACGAATCCCATAACAATCATTTCTGTTGCTTCTGACTCGCTAATTCCGCGACTCATCAAGTAGAACAACTGCTCTTCTGAGATTTTTGAGACTTTGGCTTCGTGCTCAAGTGCTACTTTATCATTATGAATTTCGTTAAATGGAATCGTATCTGATTTCGACTTGTCATCCATAATAATCGTGTCACATTCGATATGCGAAATAGAATAATCTGATTTCTTCCCAAATGTTACTTGACCACGGTAGTTCACCGCTCCACCATCTTTCGCAATCGATTTTGAAACGATTGAACTTGAAGTATGTGGCGCATTATGAATCATCTTCGCACCTGTATCTTGGTGTTGGCCTTCTCCGGCAAAAGCGATGGATAACATTGTCCCCTTCGCGTAAGGCCCTTCTAGAAAGACGGATGGATATTTCATCGTTGTCTTCGCTCCAAGGTTTCCATCGATCCACTCAACAGTTGCGTGAGCAGCAGCTTTTGCACGTTTCGTTACTAAGTTATACACGTTATCCGACCAGTTTTGAATCGTTGTATAACGGCAGTAGCCACCCTCTTCAACGAAAGATTTCTACGATCGCCGCATGCAAGCTGTTTGAAGAGTACGTTGGCGCTGTACATCCTTCAACGTAGTGCACGCTTGCTCCTTCGTCTACGATGATGAGCGTACGTTCGAATTGTCCCATGTTTTGGTCGTTGATACGGAAGTACGTTTGAAGCGGCACATCACATTTCACGCCTTTTGGTACATAGATGAAACGTTCCACCTGACCATACAGCTGAGTTTAACGCCGCTAATTTGTTATCGGTTGGTGGTACTAGTTTTGCAAAATACTTTTTGAATAATTCAGGATACTCTTTTAACGCTGAGTCTGTATCTGTAAAGATGATTCCGAGTTTATCGAACTCTTCTTTCATATTATGGTAAACCACTTCAGACTCGAATTGCGCAGATGCTCCGGCTAAATACGCACGCTCTGCTTCTGGAATTCCGATTTTCTCGAAAGTATCTTTAATTTTCTCAGGAACATCATCCCAAGAACGCGCTGGCTTATCGCTGGCACGTTTGAAAGTACGTAATCGCATCAAAATCAATATCTGAAAGGTCCGCACCCCATGTTTGCATTGGCATATTTCGAATGCCTTCAATGATTTTAATCGGAAATCAAGCATCCACTGTGGCTCGTTTTTCACTTGTGAAATCGTACGAACGACTTCCTCGCTTAATCCCATTCCTGTTTCATAAACAGGTGTTACATCCTCGTGAAAGCCATATTTGTAATCGGCTAATTCAGGAACTCCACTCATTTTGTCACCACTTTCTTATGCTTTCTCATTTTCTACGGCACGTTCTAATGCTTTCCACGCAAGAGTGGCACATTTAATACGCGCTGGGAATTTTTGAACACCGGCAAGTAACGCCGCATCCCCTAAAGGTTCTTCGTCCACGGTTTCACCCTGCACTAGACTTGAGAAATCTTCTGCTAGAGCGACCGCTTCGTCAACTGTCTTTCCGATAATCGCATCACTCATCATGCTGGCACTTGCCATACTAATCGTACAGCCATGTCCGTCAAAGTGAACATCTTCGATCACGCCGCTGTCATTTACAACGAGCTGCAACTGCAACACATCTCCACACGTTGGATTATTAAATTCAATCGTTGGAATGCTCTCATCATCTACCAATCCTTTATGGTGAGGATGAGACGAATGATCCAGAATCACCTGACGATAGAGCTGATCTAATTTAGATAAGGCCATATTGGAAAAACTCCTTTACTTTTTCTAATGCTTCTAAAAACTGTTCGGCTTCTTGAAGCGTGTTATAGATATAAAAACTTGCACGGCATGTTGCCGGTACATCGAGCCATCTCATCAAAGGCTGCGCACAATGATGTCCCTGCACGAACCGCAAATCCTTCCATATCGAGCGCCGTTGCGATGTCGTGTGGATGGATGCCGTCGATGGTAAAACTAATGACTCCAGAATGCTGTGCTGGGTCACTTGGCCCGTAGACTGTCACACCTTCCATCTCTTGCATCTTTTGGTAAGAGATACTGCAACAATTTCTTGTTCATGCTGGTGGATATTTCTCCATGCCGATTTCTTCTAAATAATCAATGGCAGCGGCCAGTCCAATCGCTCCTGCGATATTTGGCGTGCCTGCTTCGAATTTCCACGGCAATTCATTCCATGTACTCTCCTGGTTATACACAAAATCAATCATTTCTCCACCGAATTCGACAGGATTCATCTCTTGAAGTAGTGCTTCTTTTCCATATAATATACCAATTCCTGTTGGAGCTAGCATCTTATGTCCGCTAAAGGCATAGAAGTCACAGTCTAACGCTTGGACATCCACCTTTTGATGCGGCGCTGCTTGAGCACCATCCACAACGAGAATGCCTCCTACTGCGTGCACCATTTCGGCTACGCGTTTGACATCCGTTACCGTTCCAAGAACGTTTGAGGCGTGGTTAATGGAGACGATTTTTGCCTTCTCGGTTAAAGCTTGTTCTGCTGCCTCGAGGTCTAATTCGCCTTCTTTGGTTAACGAAAAATAACGTAAGATGGCTCCTGTTTGTTTGGCAACTTGTTGCCAAGGCACCACATTTGAATGGTGTTCAGCAGGGCTAATCCAAATTTCGTCTCCTCTTTGCAAGCGACCTGGCGCAAAGCCTTGTGCCACCCAGTTTAAACTAGTTGTTGTTCCACGCGTAAAGAGCACTTCTTTTGTGCTACTAGCGTGAATGAATTTTGCCACTTTAGCTCGAGCGGCTTCATACAAGTCAGTGGCTTCCTGAGCTAATGTATGCACCCCACGATGAATATTGGCATTGTGGGTTGCATAGAATTTCTCGACGGCTTCTACAACTGGACGTGGCTTTTGAGTTGTCGCTGCATTGTCTAAATAGACAAGCACTTCATCGTTGACTTCACGCTTTAAAATCGGAAAGTCTTCTCGAATCGTTTTACTAATCATAGCTAGCAACCAACTTTTGTTCAATCATGTCCACAAGTTCTTTTTGAAGAGCACTTGAAGGAATTGAACGAATTACGGCTCCTAAGAATCCACGAATCACAAGACGTTTTGCCTCTGCTTCTGAGATTCCACGGCTTGTTAAGTAGAATAATTGTTCATCATCCACTTGTCCCCACGCTCGCTGCGTGTCCTGCCGTCACTTCATTTTCATCGATTAATAGAATTGGGTTCGCGTCTCCACGTCCGCCTTCTGAAAGCATCAATACACGACTTTCTTGTTGAGCATCTGCGAATTTCGCACCTTTAATAATATGTCCAATTCCGTTAAACGTTAAGGTTGATTTATCTAAAATAACACCGTGTTGCAAGATATGTCCTACTGAATGTGGCGCATAGTTTGTCACACGTGTATCGATTCCTTGTACTTGGCGTCCTGTTGAAATACCGATGACGTTCACTTGAGAATGAGAACCATCTCCGCGTAATTCAGAGTCGAAGTCTGCAATCACATTTCCATCATTCATAATGCCAAGTGCCCAGTTAATCGTTGCGTCTTTTTCAAGGTAGCCACGACGGTTTCACATATGCATCTGTTGATTGACCTAAACGTATCCACAGCCGCAAACTGAACTTTCGCACCTTGTTTTCGCGATAACTTCTACAACAATATTGGCTGTATTCTTTTTGTCACCGACACTTTCAAAACGTTCCACATAAGAAACAGAGCTGTTTTCGTCTGCCACGATTAACACGTGTTTCACGAACGCTTCGTCGACTAAGTTGTTTTGAACAAAATGAGATTCAATAATATCTTTTACGTCTACATTTTTTGGAATATAAATAAATACCCCTGAGTTGACCATCGCAGCGTGATAAGCCGTTAAACTATCTTCATCGACTGGTACTGCTTTTGTCATATAGTACGGTTTTACGAGCTCTGGATATTGTTCCAGTGCATCGAATAAATCCATCACGAGAACGTCCTTCAATGCTGTTTCAACATTCATTTCTTCCCAGTAAGAGACTGCACCTAGTTGTACAATTTTTGCACTTCCAGCTGCTGTTGGAATCACTTTTGGAAGTTCTTCAATCATTGAAGTGCCCTTCACCGATTGCTGATTGGAATAAGTTCCAACGGTGGAATTTCACACGTTCGATAAAAGGTAATTCTAGCGTTTTAGCCAGTTCTAACCCTTTTAAACGTGTTTGTAGAAACCACTCTGGTTCATTCTTTGTAAGAGAGAATGCGGTGATTTCTTCTGGTGTTATGGTTAATTTTGTCTCTGCCACAATCTCACTCCTACTCTTGATGTTCAATCTTGATTCCTAATTCTTCACTGATTCCTTTGTATCCTTCAGCTTCTAGACGACGAGCAAGAGAAGCATCCCCTGTCATCACAACACGACCGTCCATCATAATATGCACCACATCTGGTTCAATGTAGTTTAACAGACGTTGGTAGTGCGTAATAATTAATGAGCCAAAGTTATCTCCACGCATTGCGTTTACTCCACGAGAAACAACTTTTAGTGCGTCGATATCTAACCCTGAGTCGATTTCGTCCAGAATCGCGAATGTTGGTTCAATCATTAATAATTGAAGAATCTCGTTACGTTTTTTCTCCCCGCCTGAGAAGCCTTCGTTTAAGTAACGTTCTGCCATTTCTTCTGGCATATCTAATAGAGCCATTTTTTCATCTAACTTCTTGATGAACTCACGGACACCCATTTTATCGCCTTCCTCACGACGAGCGTTGATAGCTGAACGCATAAATTCTGCGTTTGTTACCCCAACGATTTCACTTGGATATTGCATCGCTAAAAATAGACCTGCACGAGCGCGTTCGTCTACTTCCATTTCTAAGACGTTTTCGCCGTCTAATAGGATTTCTCCTTCTGTTACTTCATAGCTTGGGATGACCCATAATCGCTGCAGAAAGTGTTGATTTCCCAGTTCCGTTTGGTCCCATCACTGCATGAATTTCTCCAGTGTTAATCGTCAAATTAACGCCCTTCAAAATTTCTTTGTCTTCGATCGATACATGTAGATTTTTAATCTCTAAAGTTGCCACGATTCATTCTCCTTTATAATCATTCTATTCTGTTATATTTTATCCTAATTGAGAACGATTCGCAAATAGCCGCGCTTTGAAATCGTGTAATAATGCTTTTCATTTTCATGAAAATGAGGTATGATGGAACATATTTTTAAAAGAAAGGCTGATGCACATGCAAACTTATCCACTTATTGGTATTGCAGGAAATCATCGCCAAGATAACACGGAAGAAGATCGCTACATTTTATCGTATGCGCCAAATGGTTTTGTCCGTGGTCTTGAAAAGGCCAAAAGCGATTCCTGTCATTATTCCCATCAGTAACCCAGAATTTGCAAAAGAATTCATCTCTCGGGTTGATGGACTTCTATTAGCGGGTGGACAAGACGTTTCTCCATTATTATATGGTGAAGAACCACATCTTAATTTGGCACGTACTTATCCTGCTCGTGATGCGTTTGAAATTGAGCTCATTAAAGAAGCTTATAGACAACACAAACCAATCTTTGCAGTGTGTCGCGGCTTACAAATTCTAAACGTCGCTCTTGGCGGAACACTCTACCAAGACATCGAATCACAATATGAAAATATTTCTGTGAAACATACACAAAAAACAATGCCGAGCCAACCAACGCATACGATTCAAATCGCAAGTGGTAGCGAACTTTCTCGTGTTCTTGGAACAACGACTCCTGTGAACTCTTATCACCATCAAGCGGTTAAACAATTAGCCGAGGATTTTGTTCCTGTTGCTTGGAGTACGGATGGCATCATCGAAGCGTTCGAATCTAAATCTAAAGACCAAAGCGTGGTTGCCGTACAATGGCATCCTGAACTTTTAATTGAAGATAGCAATATCATGCAAGGGTTATTTGATAACTTTGTAGAACGCGTCAATCGCTCAATAAAAAATGCATAATAAAAAAACTACGAATTCTCAAACGTTTGAGAACTCGTAGTTTTCTTTTTTTATCTTTATTTTACTTCACATTGGTCACATGGAAGGTCTTCGTCTAGTAAGGCGTCAAATTCTGCTTTATCTACTCCTGTTAAACGAACAATCCAGTTTTTCTCTTCTTCTAATTCGTTTAAGAATTCTGGATTCTCTTCTAATTCGTCATGGAAAGCCACGACTGTTCCGCTCAGTGGAGCAAGTAATTCAGTCACTGCTTTTGCAGCTTCGACACTAATAATCGAATCTTCAGGAGTTACGGCTTCGCTCTTTAATAATTCCACAAAGCTCACATCTCCTAAGTCATCTTGACCCTTTGGTGAAAGACCCACCACGTATTCTAGAACCTTCTTGTTTAATCCATAATCCATTTTCGCTATATTTCTTCATCTTATCTCTTCCATTTCTCTTCGTAAACTTCTTCTTTGAACCCGAATGTCGCTTCCCCATTATCCAACACAAGTGGACGTTTAATGAGCATGCCATTCCCAGCAAGAAGTTCTGAAGCTTCTTTATCGCTCATCTCAGGAAGTTTATCTTTTAGTCCAAGTGAGCGGTAAAGTTCTCCACTCGTATTTCGCCATTTTCTTCCATTCTAAGTTTTGAGCTTTTTTAATCTTCAATAGTTCTTTTGCAGTTGGTGGAGTTTCGCGAATATCCTTCTGTTCAAATGTCACATCATTTAACTCGAACCATTTTACCGCCTTTTTACAAGTCGTACATTTTGGGTGAATATATACAATCATTTTCCATCCTCCTGACGTAAACGTAACATTGTCGCATCTTGGTGGTTGGCACCAAATGCTGAATCTTCATCTTCAAAAATCGTACTCTTGAAGTGATAACGCATTGACATAATGAGCCCAATCCCCATCATATTTCCAAGCAAGCTTGAACCCCCTTGCGAAATAAACGGCAACGGAATCCCCGTCAATGGTAATAGTCCAATCGTCATCCCGATATTTTCAACCACGTGGAATAAAATCATCATGATAACGCCGGTTGCGATATACGTATAAAACTCATTTTTCGTATCGAAGCAGACACGAATCATTTGATAAATCAAGATAAAGTAAATCGCGATTAAGAATGTACCACCTAAGAATCCGAAGTTTTCCCCGATTGTCGCAAAGATCAAGTCAGACTCACGAACGGGTACATATACATCAGATACACCAAAACCTTTACCAAGCATTTTCCCTGAACCAATCGCCTTCAAACTTTGGAATAATTGGTATCCATTTCCACCTTGATCGCCGTATGGATCTAACCATGAATCGATACGCGCGAATTGGTAGTTCTTAAAGCCGATGTTTAATAGGATTTGACGGTTATACACTACTAAGTAAATAAGGAGTGCGCCGATTAATCCTGCTACAATAATAATTGGAAGTAAGATTTTCCAGCTAATCCCTGACATAATCAGAACGCCGCCCAAAATCATTAAGAATACAAGTGTTGTCCCTAAGTCATTTTGCAAAATAACGAGTACTAACGCTGGCGCTGCCCATAAAATTAATTTTACGAATAATTGCCAATCCGTATGTGTACTCTTATACTTCGTCTTCATATTATGCGAAGTAGCGACTTTGGCTAAAATCAAAATATAGAAGATTTTCACCACTTCGGAAGGTTGGAAGGAGAAGGTCCCAAATCTGAACCAACTCTTCGCACCAGTGTCGGCAAATGTTGCTCGGTCATAGAAGAACAGAACGGCCAGTAACATAAGGAGTCCTAAAATATAACCCCAAGTGGTTAGTTTCCATAACTGCTCCGAGTCAAATTGCATAATCACAATGATTGCGACAACCCCTACCACGTACCAAACGACTTGCATCAGTACCATTCTTAAAGAGGTGTTTCCACTAATCAAATAAGTTGTTGAGAATAAAGTTGCAATACTAATAAATGCTAATAATAATACAGGAAGGATGACGCCATAATCGATTCGTGAATCTTTATCGTCATACATTAAGTTCTTCTTTTTCATCCGTTACTCCTTCAGTGTCTTGTTTTGGGTGTCTAAAGCGGTAAACAATCACGTTCAACACGCCCCCTAAAATCATTACATTGGCAATAAAATACAGCCAAATCATAAATACAATCAATGTTCCAAACGCTCCATTGGCCGTAAAATTGCGACCCGCGTAATGAATATAAATCGAGAATAATTGCGAAATCAATACAAATCCAATTGTCGTGAATAAGCCTCCTGGAAAAGCATACAGGAATGACCATTTCACATTACGGAATTGAATAGTACATGAAACTCATGAGTAAAAAGACGGTTCCAAATAAGAGCCCCCATTTTACAAATGAAAGATCTAAAATAATCGATGCTAAATTGAGCGAGAAGAATTCTGCAACTAATCGTAACACTTGCTCACCAAAGATGAAGACAATCGATACAGCAAATACGATTAAAATAGCTGCCATCGCAATGACAATGGCAAAGAATCGTTCAAAAATAAAGTTTCTTCTCACCGGTGCGCCATATAAAACGTTTAACGAGCGCTGAATACTACTAAACATCTGAGACGCTGGCCAGAATAAAATCACCAAACCGATAGAAAGCGCGCCCCCGTTGAAGTTTCCTAAGTAATTCCGAAGAATTGGGAATAGGACTTCAGTAATATTGTCCGGTAAAATCGTTTCTAGTGTCTTAAAAATCACATCAATAGGAATAGGTAATAATGGAAGAATATTGGCAACTAGCATGACCATTGGAATGACAGACAATAACATATAGTACGCCATCGCTGCGGATTCAACACCAATATTCACATGCATTAAATCTTCTTGAAAAATTTGCCAAAGCTTTGTTCCAAATTTTTTCAGTCGTTGCACGACCTTCCTCCCCTTTCCTTTAAACCCTAGACACAATACTCTTATTATATCTTATTTATTGTATCATAATTGCCTACTTTTTTCTTGTTGAAAGAAGTGATTTTTACCCTTTCTAAAAAATTAACGACTCCTCTTCGCCAAAAAAAATCTCAAGATTCACTAATAAGTAAATCTTGAGATTCAGACGTCAAAAAAAGAGGATGCAAGCATCCCCTTTTCTAAAAGTTATTATTTACCTTCTGCTAATACGCGTTCTTGTTCAACAGCAGCTTGTCCTAAGATGTTTAAGTAGTTCCATGGACGGTCAAATACTGGTTGGAAGAAGAAGTCTACATAAGCTAAGTCTTCGATTGTCATTTTGTTTTGGATTGCTAATGACAATGTGTTTGCAGAAGCTGTACAGTCGTATTTAGACATTACTTGTCCACCTACGATACGGTTTGTACCTACTTCGTAAACTAATTTCATGTAGATTTTTTCGTATGTTGGCATGAATTCTGGACGGTGGTTATCTACCACGTATACAGAACGTACATCTAATCCAAAGTGAGGTGCGCTACCTACGTTAACCCCAGTTGAACCAATGTTCCATCCGAATAAGTGTAATCCTGATGTTGATTGGGTTCCACGGTATTTCACTTTGTGACCGTTGATGTTTTTACCTACTAATGAACCCATACGTACAGCGTTAGTTGCTAATGGAATGTATGCATGTCCTTCGTTAGGGTTGTAGTTAACAGCACAGCTGTCTCCTGCAGCATATACATCTTTAACAGATGTTTCCATGTAGTCATTAACGATGATAGCACCGTTAGGCATAGTTTCTAATTGGTCTTTCACTAAGTCGTTGTTTGGACGGAAACCAACACATAAGATAACCATGTCAGCTTCGTATTCGCCACCTGAAGTTACAACTTTGTTACAACGCCGTTTTCGCCTTCGAATGATTTAACCATTTCGTTTAAGCGAACTTGTACGCCACGTGCACGTAAGTCTTCTTCTAAGATATCAGTGAATTCTGGGTCTAAGTATTTGTTTAAGATACGGTCTAAACCGTCTACTAATGTTACTTCTTTACCTTCTAATGCAAAAGCTTCAACTAATTCGATACCGATGTATCCACCACCGACAACAACGATTTTCTTCTTGTCGTTTTTCTTAGCAAAGATTTCTTTTGCTTGGTTGTAGTTTTTACATAATTGAACGTTTTCTAATTCACGTCCTGGAATTGGAGGAAGAATTGGCCATGATCCAGTTGTAAGTACTAATTTGTCAAATGAATCAGTCTTTTCTTCGCCTGTTTTTAAGTCTTTTACTGTTAATGTTTTACCAACAGTATCGATGCTTGTTACATCGTGTTCCATACGAACAGTAGCTCCTAATGAAGCTAATTCTTCTGGACTAGAATAGAATAGTCCTTGAGGGTCTTTAACAACTCCTCCTACGTATAAGGCAATCCCACAAGATAAGAATGAAATATTATCATTTCTTTCGTATACAACAACTTCTGTTCCTGGATTGTCATTTAAAATTGTTTTAACTGCAGCAGTACCCGCATGAGTACATCCAACTACTACAACTTTCATGTATTTTCCTCCTATAAACCTGTTTGTTTATTTGTGCTAGATAAGAATTATTATTATCTATACCCCTATATCGTACACATTACCAGATAAAAAAGCAAACGATATCATTTGGTGAAAATGTTATTTTTTTCTTGATTTTTCAATCATTTCCAACTGTTCGTAATCGGTGGCCATTTTCACGTTTTTTTATTCTAAATGAGAACAGTTATCGTTATTTCATCATTAAAAAAACTCTACTCCGCATTACTACGGAATAGAGCTTTGTATTTATGATTCGTCCGAGTTTAGCTCTTCAAAGCGTTGTTTCATCGTCGGATTGTTCTTCACGAGTTTCTTCACGGTTAGGTCTTCTGCTTTATTATTCGCTAGGCGTAAATTATTTTCAGAAGAAAGCAATGCAGCTTTTGTCTTCTCCAGACTCTTAATCGTCTTGTCGATTTCATCAATGGCCGATTGGAATTTCTTACTTGCAAGTTCATAATTACGTGCAAATCCTTTTTTGAAGGTCTCAAGGTCTTCTTCAAAGTGCGTAATATCAATATGTTGGTCACGCATCAAGGCTAACTCTTGTTTATATTGTAATGAATTCAACGCTGCATTACGAAGCAAGGTGATAATTGGAATAAAGAATTGCGGACGCACTACATACATTTTCGGATATTGGTAGGACACATCCACAATGCCCTGTGTTATAGAGTTCATTATCCGCTTCAAGTAAGCTCACTAGAATCGCATATTCACATTGTTTCTCATGACGGTCTTTATCCAACTCTTTGAAGAAGTGTTCGTTTCTTCTTCGTTGCTGTCTCGTCATTTTCGTTCTTCATTTCAAACATGATGGATAGAATTTCAATGCCATTCTCATCATATTCACGGTAGATATAGTCACCCTTGCTTCCCGTTTTGGCATCATTGTCCTTGCCAAATTCTGCGCGCGGGAATGCGGTCATGCGAAGACGATTAAATTCGATTTCGCAATGTTGTTCAAGGCTTTCTCCCACCATCTTCGTTGATTGTTTCGCCTTGAAATCTTTATAGAACGCAATGGCTTCGTCTTTTGCCTTCAACTCTAACTCGAATTGGTCTTTCTTCGAACGTAATTCCAATTCGTATTTTTCTTTTAGTGCCGTTTGTTGCACTTCTTGTTCTTTTTGTTGTAACTCCTTTTCTTGTTTCAATTCAAGAATCGTACGTTCTTTCGCGTGTAAATCTTCTTGGAATTTTTGAGACAATTCTACTTCTTTGAATTGGAGTTGTTGTTTTAATTGATCCAATTCTGCTTGGAGTGCACTAAATTCTTTCTCTTTTTGATGGAGTGCTTCTTGCACATTCTTTTCTTCTTTAACATCCGCATTCTTCAATGCTAATTCAAGCGAAAGAATCTTCTGTTCAAAGTTGGCACGTTCCTCATCATATAGACGCTTTTCTTGCTCTTTTGCGAGTGCCTTTTCCGTCTCAAATTGTTTCTTCGCAAATTCCAACTGCTTATGAACATCCTCTGCAAATTCCTTATTGCGTACTTGATTCACAATATCTGCATACGAGTTCTCATCAATCGTAAAGACCGTTTGGCAATGTGGACATTTAATTTCGTTCATCGAACCCCTCCTTTTTATTTCTATTTCATTCTATCACAATATCGAATTTGAGCACAGACCCAAAACAGTTCATTACCATATATGGTAATGAACTATTTTTTGCATGCAAAAACTCTCCGCGAATCACTTTCACGGAGAGTCTCACTTTACATTGATTATCCAATAAAGGCTTTGATTTGTTCCACACTTTGTGATGAGTCACAAACCACACGCACTTCGCCGCCACGAGCAACTAATAAACCAGGTACTGTTGGCATATTGTATTTCGCACGGAAAGCTGCTAACGCTTCGTTAGCTCTGTCTTCTGAATTGATGAAGTACATTTCTTTTCCTAATGCTTCACGCACTTCGTTAATTTTTGGAGCAAAGCGACGGCAGTATGGGCAAGTTGGACGTCCTACGAAAAGAACGACTTCCTTTCCTTCACCGATTAACGCTTCTACTTTCTCAGCTGTTGTTTCCACAAATTGGCTTACATCTTTTGCAAATTGTTCCATGATATTCCCTCCGTTCATTTTCCTTCATTATGACAACGAAAAAAGAGTAGCGCAACAAATGTGCCTACTCTTTCTTATCCTTAGGATTGATTTCTTTATATTTTTTACGAATGTATAACAAGCGGCAAATAAACGCTCCTAACATCCCGATGGCAATACCGCCAATGACATTGTCAATAAGCATCCCAATTCCAAATCCGATGGCAATCCCAATCACCATGATGAGATTCAATACGGACATTTCTCTAATTCTATCTTTTGGATCTTGTTCTCTCATCGCTACCTCCTACTCAACGACGTTAATATGACACATCTTCATGGCGCTTAACGCGTTATCGTGTGACGCTGGCGTTACCCCTGCACAGGCACTTGCAACGACATTCACTGGCACATTCACAAAATGCGCTTTAGCAAGCAGTGCATTACTAATCACACAAATATCTGTACAGATTCCAATGAGTGTAATACTTTCTAAATCTGGCACTTCTTTTTGAATGAGTTCCATTAATTTTTTTCTGAACCAAATGTTGGTTTTTTTCAACGCCTTTTGCATGACGACTCTCTAAGGCTTTTTTTGGATTTGTGGATTTAACTCCCATCCTTTAGACCCTCTCACGCAGTGCACGACTGGTAAGTGACGTCCTTCCTCCGTTTGAAGATAGTCTTCACTATGAGTATCAAGTGTATAAAATACCTTTCCATCGAAATTTTTCGATGACCTCAACGGCATGGTCGATAATGGCTACGGCTTCTTTTGAGCCAAGCACTCCATCGACAAAATCATTTTGCATATCCACAACTACTAAAGCTTTCATGTTTTTTTCCTCCTATTTATGTAAAAAAATGCTTTACGGAAACTAAAATAATACAATCCAACGAGAATATATCCAATTCCTACAGCGATGATTGTTGCTGCCCCAAAGGATTGAAATAGCTGGTATGAAACCGTGACACCAATTCCAAAGAATAGCATGCTCGTAAAATAAAAGAGCACTTTCCAACGGTCCTTAATTTGCCCACGCATCAATCGCCCAAGAACCACGCCAATATCCGTTAAATAACCCGTAAAGTGAGATGTTCGTACGATAATTCCATGGTAGTAAATAAACATCCCATTTTGTGTTCCGACGACAAACGAGAAGAAGTATAACCATTTCTCATCGCGGACTCCAAACAGAAATAATAGAAGCATCATACTTCCGAACATCATTAATAATACTCCATACCGTTTTGTCGGTTCAAATTTTTTCTTCGAAAACAGAAATCCCGACAAGACGCCGCCACCAGAAAAACAGAGAATCATTCCTAGTAAATGGAGCATTGTCCCCCATTCTTCTTCATTGAAGGACAAAACAAATTGCGTAATATTTCCAGTAAAGTGCGTTGTTGGCGTGAAAAATAGTAATAGTGTGACAACATTGACCATTCCCGCTAACGTACTAAGAAGTGCAATCCAAATATCAAAATAAAAACGTTCTTGTCTCTCCATGAGCCCTACTTTCTAAGCCATAAACTATAATAAAGGATTCCCCAAATTGCGATATTCAATAGGAATGTCCACATAAAATAGTGTTTTCGCTTTTTATGGTTAAAAATCACTAACCCAAGTAGTCCACCAAAACCTCCACCAAATAAACCAATCCCAAGCAATGTTTTTTCTGGAACGCGCCACTTTTTCATGACAGCACATAATTTATCAAAGCCCATCAATACAAATAGCAGCCCATTTATTCCAAAAAAGTACAGTGGAATGACGTTATTCTTTAAGTCTTCCACTACTTGGCAAACCTTTCTTCGAGGTCGCTCACTTCAAAAATATAGTCTCCACCATCGACAAGACACGGAACTCCCACCATCCCCTGTTCTTTACGCGGAGTAAATACTTCTTCATTATCTCTTAATCTCAAGAATTCTTTTAAGTTTCTCATGCTGGCTGTAATATCCACTTCACGTGCGGTTACCCCCAGTCTTTCCATTGCCGCTTTAAACGGTGCTGTATCTGGACATAAGCTACTAAAATAGAGTGTTTTTTCGTTCATTTCATTGCTCCTTTACTACTTTCCAATCGTTTGTTGGAGGGCTTGTCTTGCTAATTGATCAGCACCCTCTGATTTTCACTTTTCAGGAATCCACTTTACAAATAATTGCGAGAAGTCTTTCAGTTTATTCTGGATTTCCTTTCAAAACGATTCGATTTGCTTCTTTTTTCGTATATCTTTTCGAAATGGCATCAGCAGTCACCTTGGAATCAGTATGCATGAAGATTAATTCTTCCTGAAGCCCTTCCTCTAACAACCAACCTAATGCCCAATTGATGGCTGTGAATTCCGCTAAATGATTATCCATTTTTTCTTCCACAGAAATCTTAAACGGCTTCTGTTCTCCATCTTTTAGTACGAGGACTCCCAATCCTACGTCTCCTGGATTTCCATTCACGGCCGCGTCTGTAAAGACTTTAATCATTTTCTACAACGACCACATGCGTCGCCTGAACGCCATGTGCTCCTCTTGTAATTTCAAAAGTCACCTGTTGGCCTTCTTTCAACGACTTGAATCCCTTCTTGTGCAATTCCCTGTGAAAATGCACAAAAATATCTTCATCCGTGTTTTTGTATTTTTGATAAATCCATACCCTTTTTCGTTGTTAAACCATTTTACAATTCCACTTTCCATGTGAACTCCCCCTTTAATGTACCTTTATTATACTGTGTTTTCTCTCATTACACCGAAACTATGCCTTCAATGTACGAATAAATGTCTCATCATTCTCGTACAAGCTTAATAATAAATTCTCTCGTTGCAGTTGCGCCTCTAGCCCATTCCGCACCATCACTGAAATAACGGTCTATAAATGGACTAACGCGAAGAAAATCTGATTGCGCCTTTTGCAATAACAGTTCTTTCATCTCTTCTTCCAAAGCGATTTTGCGTATCAATCAGTCGTTCAATTTCTACAAATACTGGATGATCATAGACCGAAACCACTTCTGATTGATCGACTTCGACCACCTTTTCGCTAAACGCATCATAGTATCGAATCTTTGAAGTCTTTCCCATCCGTTAACCAACATTCTATTAAGAAATCCCCTTTCCAAAACAGTTGTGTCAAAGGGCTCATCAGAAAACGCTTCGATAACGGTCCATTTCAATGGTGTTTGCATCAACATCAAGGTTGTTGCCATATAGTCATTCTGCTCTTCGGTCAATGGCTCATCTTTTTTCAAACGATCACTTAATTGTTGTAGCTTCTCAACTTCTGCTTGCGTAAAACGATTCTTTTCCTTCTCGCATAGCAGTGTACACTCTAGAACCTTATCCATTCCAAGTGCCGCAATCACATTTTCGTGAACCAGCCAAGCCTCTACTTGCTTTAAATTGCTCATTTTGAATCGCTACTTTGATTTTCCACATCCAGTAGCTAGATTCACTCGGTAGTTTTAATTGATCTTCCTCGATATAATACGTCAGGTCATCCCACCGGTTCGCCTTTTCAAGCAATTGGAAAAACTCTTCAATCTCATCGATATACTCATTCTTCTGTACTTTCTCTTCGAAGGCATCGATGGCATTCTCCACAAACGTTTCGAATTCTTCTTCTGAAAGTACTTCTAGTTGTTTCTTTTCCTCGCTCATACTCGTCTCCCCTGTCTTTATACCTTTCCATTATACTTTAAAGGCGGGCAATTAGAAAGCACACAAATAAAAAAAGGCTCATGACAATTCGTCATGAACCTAACCTTTATTCTTCCTCTAGTGGTAAAAATTCTACAATATCTTTGAAATTAACAACCGTTCGCGATTCGCAAATATCTTTCATGCAAGTATTGGATGCATTCCAGTCAATCACAACGATGGCACTATTCGCCAATAATTTATAGATAATCCCAATCATTTCTTGTTCTCTAAAAGTAAATCGAATGCGATTGCCGACTTCCGGACGAATCGATTCTTTTACCTGCAAAATAATACGAACTCCTTCATCATAGGAGACCCCTAACAAATGCGCAATTCTCGATTTGCTCGTCCCTTTTCGAAGTTCCGTTTCAACAGTACTCTTGACATCTTTCGTGACACGTTTCGCCATTGCTTTCGCCTCTTTTCACGCCTGGCCAAAATCCTACACTACACACTCATCAAATTTATTATATCACAATTTGTACCTCTGTGGGCTAAAATAACTCATTTTCTGATTTTAATGCTTTTCTTTTATGAAAAAATGACGGCTTTAACATTTTATTTTTGCTTTTCGGCGACTTTATCTGGAACTTTTGCTCATCCGTGAACATATATTTGTAAAACGCATTCATTTCAACTATACTTTAGATGTAATGAATGGAGGGATTTTGATGTTAGACCAATCAATCACAATTTTAAAATATGAGTATCATATTGCACCAGGAAGTTATTTCCACGTGGAGACACCTTGGGTAAAAGATGTTAGTGAGATTAAAACGGTCATCATTGATCAAGATAATGTTTTTACGAAGATGTTGAGTATTTACCCTAATAACTTTGTAATGTTTTTAGAGCAATTCCCTGAATATAGTATTTACCGGACAAATATTCCGCTAGAACTTATTCCAACCGGCGATTCATACCGCGTTTGTTTTGATCAAGCGTGATTACAAGTGCAAAAAAGCAGAACTTGGACAATCTTATTTCTCTGCGTCCGAGTTCTGCTTTTTCATTTATTCTTCTATTGGTGCGAGTAAGCGTAGTCCGTTTAAGAGTACTAAAATCGTACTTCCTTCATGTAACACAACTCCCCAGCCGATGTTTGTTAATCCAAAGAAGTTAAGGATTAAGAGCATTACAACGACTGACATCGCAAAAATCATATTTTCTAAAATGACACGATGTAATTTCTTACTAATCTTATGAGCTGAAACGAGTTTTTGTAAGTCGTTTTTCATAATCACGATATCACTTGTTTCAATCGCAATATCTGTCCCATTTCCCATCGCAATACCGATGTCTGCTGTTGCAAGAGCTGGCGCATCATTCACGCCGTCCCCTACCATCGCTGTTAAGCCATAGCGTTCTTTTTGAGACTGAATCTTTTCTAATTTTTCTTCTGGCAATACATTCGCGACAACTTCTTGTACTCCAAGCTTCATTCCAATCATTTCAGCAGTTTCTCTTGAATCCCCTGTAATCATTGTTGTATGCACGAGTTCGCTCTTGAAGTAATCGAGCACCGCTTTTGAAGCTTCATTTGGAAGGTCCATAAAGGCCATCAAACCAACAATTCTATTGTCTTTCACAACCGTTACAACTGTCTTTCCTTCGCTTGCCCATTCTTGCATGCGAGTATCGACTTCCGTAGAACGGTCAACTGTATCCATCGGTTTAATAATATGAATTTCTTCGCCTCGAACGACACTTCGAACACCTTGTCCGACAAGTACTTCCACTTCAATTTCTTCTTCAAGCACTGTCCAGTCGCTAAATCTTTGAACAACTGCTTGCGCAAGTGGATGTGTCGATTGTTTTTCCATTGCTACAACAGCAGGAATAATCGCTTCATCTTCAAACCAGTAATCTGTTAAATCTGGAGTTCCTTTCGTTAAAGTACCTGTTTTATCAAATGAAATCACGCGTAAGTCTTGCAATTGAGAGATGGCTGCTCCACCTTTTGCTAGAATTCCCATTTTAGATAAACGAGACATCGCTGCTAAAGTTGCTGGAACGGCACTTGCTGCTAAGGCACATGGAGATACCCCGATAAGGTATACCATTCCACGGTAAAGCGTTGTATTTAAATCCCATCCCATAAGGAAGTATCCAAATAATAGGAAGATTGGCCAAACGATTAAAACGATGTTGACATAAATTGGTTCAATCTTCTGAATAAAGGTTGCTTGCTTGTTCATTGAGTGTTGTGCATTTTCAACAACTTTCATGATTTTCGCAAAGACTGTATCCGTACTTGCTGCAGTTACTCGCATCTCTATACGGCTTGATATGTTCACTGTACTCGCGAATACTTCATCTCCCTCGCCTTTTGAACGAGGCATGCTTTCACCTGTAATGGTCGCTTCGTCAATCGATGTTAAGCCTTTTGTGATGACTCCATCGATTGGCACTTGGTCACCATGCAATACTTCTAATGTGTCACCAATTTTTAAGTCTGCTACCTCAACGACAACCACTTCTCCATTTTCTTGGATGAGACGCGCTTGCGTTGGATTCATTTGTAATAACGCTGTTAGCGACTTACGGCTTTTTTCTTCAACGTATTCTTCAAGGAAATGAGCTCCCGCAAAAATCAAAATCAGTAGAGCTCCTTCTTCCGCATTTCCAATGAGCACCGCGCCAACTGCCGCAAGTGTCATTAAGATATGCACATTTGGTTGGAACTTCCCTTTCTTTTTGCTACGTTCAATCGTATCTTCAATACCTTCCATTGTTACATGGTACCCAGATAAGAATAACGTTAGAATGAATAAAATATTCGCTATCCCGTTCCCCATAAAATGAAGAACCATCCCAATAATGTAAAGCACTAGTCCTGCAATATAAAAGATGACGGCTTTACTATCATCGTGGTTGTGACCGTGATGATGACCGTGTTCATGATGATGTTCATGCTCATGCTCGTGGTCGTGGTCGTGGTCTTCATGATGTAAGTAATGATCTTGGCATGTTTCTCCTTCATGAGTTTCTTCTTTATTCAATAGGTGTTCAAATTTATGTTTTAGGTTATGTGTTAGTTCTTTGAAATCCATGATATCTCCCCTCACAATTTCTTGTTAAATCCATCTTACATGAACAGATATTCATATGTCAAGTGATATCTTAGAATTATTCTAAATTATTTTTACGTAAAAAAAGAGACTGGCAAAGCCAATCTCTTTTGGTGTTTCTATTAACGACGACGTTCTTGGATACGTGCTGCTTTACCACGTAAGTTACGTAGGTAGTATAATTTAGCACGACGAACTTTACCGTAACGAACTACTTCGATTTGTGCTACACGTGGAGTGTGTAATGGGAATGTACGTTCCACACCAACACCGTTAGAAACTTTACGTACTGTGTAAGTTTCGCTGATGCCAGCACCACGACGTTTGATAACAACGCCTTCGAAGATTTGGATACGTTCGCGAGTTCCTTCAACAACCTTAGCGTGAACACGTACAGTGTCACCAGGACGGAATGAAGGGATATCTGAACGTAATTGTTCTTGAGTTAATTCTTCGATTAATTTGCTCATGTTTTTTTCTCCTTCCAACAAACATTCATGACTTGGCCGCTTGTCCAATCAGCGGAATATCGTTATCTCTGAGTGAAGTCTCACTCACTCGAAATATACTATCATACTTGCCTATCAAATGCAAGCAAGTTTATCAATTTTTTTGACGATTTTTCTCCATAGAAAAACTACGAAGAATGCTCTTCACAACAGTGCTCGCTTGCTAAGTTATAGAGCTCTAACACATGGTGATCTTCAAGCGAATACCACACGTGTTTTCCCGACCTTTTTCGGCCTTCACGATATGATGTGCACGCAGCTTTTTCAACTGATGAGAAATCGCAGACTGCTCCATCCCTGTACAGTTCATTAAGTCTTCTACACATAGTGGCTCGCGCTGTGTCAATAGCGTAATAATATTCAGTCTTGTTGCATCCCCAAGCAACTTGAAGAGCTGCACCATTTCACTACGCCCTTCGTCCTTAGACAACAGTGCTTGAAATGCTTTAATTTCTTCTGCATTTAGATGTTCCGTCATCTAGCATCCCTCTTCCTCTTTCACTTCTTGTAGTAACTTTGCTTCCTCTTTTGAAAGTTCATACTTTTCTAGTAAATCTGGTCTTCTTAAATACGTCTTACGAAGCGACTCTTTCATTTGCCACTGTGCAATCTTCGCGTGATTGCCGCTAAAGAGAACTTCTGGAACTTCCATTCCTTTATATTCTCTAGGACGTGTATATTGTGGGTGTTCGAGTAATCCTGTCGAATGCGAATCTCCAACAGCAGACGCATCATTTCCTAATACATCTGGCAAGAGTCGTACCGTTGCATCAATCATCACAGTTGCGGCTAATTCCCCACCGGTTAAGACGAAATCTCCAATCGAGTATTCATCCGTCACAAGCGTACGAATGCGTTCGTCATAACCTTCATAGTGGCCACAAATAAATACCAAATGTTCTTCCTTCGACAACTCTTCGGCATCCTTTTGCGTAAAAGTCTTTCCAGCCGGATCCATTAAAATCACACGTGGTGTTGTTTCAGGAGAACGCTCACGAATCGACGCAAGCGCCAAGTCAATCGGCTCCACCTTAAGAAGCATCCCAGCTCCCCCACCGAATGGATAGTCGTCGACATGATTATGTTTATTGTTTGAAAACTGACGGAAATCCGTTGTCTCAAATTCAATTTTTCCAGCTTCGATGGCCTTCCCGATAATCGATTGCGTCATCGGTCCTTGCACCATTTCAGGGAATAATGTTAATACATCAATTTTCATCCTAATCGATCAACCCTTCCAATAAATGGATATAAGCTTTCTTTTCTTCTTTATCAACTTTATAAACGACTGGTTCAATAAATGGAATTAAGAGTTCTTTCTTTCCTTTTTGTTTTACAACCCAGACGTCATTTGACCCTGGCGAAAGAATTTCAGTGACTTTTCCAAGTACTTCGCCTTCATCTGTTACGATTTCGAGTCCGATAATTTCATGGTAGTAGAACTCATCATCTTCAAGTTCAGTCAACTGCTCTTCGGCTACCTTAAGGAGACATTCTTTGTATTTTTCAACATCTTCAATACGGTTCATTCCTTCAAACGTTAACAAATCAAAGTTTTTATGACGACGATGACTGGCTACCGTCACAAACGTTAGGAACTCTCCATCTTTAAAAATCGCAAGTTCCGTCCCTTTTTTATAACGTTCTTCAGCAAAATCTGTCGTTGAAATCACACGTACTTCCCCACGAAGTCCCTGTGTATTTACGATTTTTCCTACTTTATAAAAAGTTGTCATTCCATCTCCTCCTTAAAAGAGTCGTTCTACAATAATCTTAAGCGTCTCATCTGTCACTTCAATATCGTAATCATCAATACATTGACCAAGGATGCAATAGTTTTTATCACGATTATGCGATCCCATCAACGAACTGTACATTGAATCTAATTCTAAGTGTTTTTCTACAGACAAGCCTGCTTCTAATAAATCTAAGTCTTCCGGTAATTTTGTATAAGGCGCTGTACACGTAATGGTTGCTTTTTCATGCGGTACATACACGACATGCGCTGTTACATCATACAATTCGTGATATAAATAGTAGTCCACCATTTCCTTCACGATACGTTTCACAAAATCCTTTTCTGTTGCCATTATCCCTCAGCCTTCCTTTCTTTTATATCTTGACGAATCCCTTCAAAAATTTCAAAAATTGGTACGAGAACTGCAGCAACGAATCCTCCCGCGAATCCATTGTTATAAAGGTTTAAACCACCATGCATTACAACCACATGGCTCACAAGCGTAATGTGTACAAACCCTGCAACCACCCCAGCAAGCGGTCCATAATATCCGCTCACCGGCGCTAGTGTTGTCCCAAAAATCGCAGCCACAAGCGCGCTCGTACTTGCCGCATCAACTCCTGTTAAGTAGCAGCCAATCATAATCCCTACTAGCACAGGAACCGTATTTTTCACTTGATTCCCGAAGGCTCCAAAACTCATCGCTCCGATAATACTGCCGACAATCGGGACCATTGAGTTGCCCACCATTGATCATCACATAACCTAATAGGATGAGCCCCATAATACTCATATTGAATGTCACTGTAGCCAAGTTTGTCATCTCTACGAAGTCACTTGGCAGACGTCCTGATAGTTTCAAGAGTAATTTAAAAGTGATATTTTTCTTTCTTTTTAAAATGAAGATAGAAACTTGTCGCAAGTAAAACCACACAAAGTCCAATTAAGATTCCATATAAAATCAGCGGACTTTCTGTATTCGCAAGCGTCTTTGTTTCTACTTCGATTTCAAATGCATTTAGAAATCCTAGGACGACCATCCCAACGATTCCCAGCTGTAAACCCAACGTTATACAAGCTGAACCCTTGATGGAACCCTAAATATTGCGTTGATAATTGTGGCAAGATAAATCCAATAAAGATTCCAAGCGCATACGCCACAAGAATGCTCCAACCACTCGGCAAAGCTCCTCCAAATGCAAGGAAAGAAACAAGTGGTCCTAATGCCGACCCAAACAATCCGACAATCACATAATTTCGATAGTTTTGCTTTGTGACTTTCGCATAAATCCATACGCCTAGCATAAACGGAATACTGTTAAAGAGGTTTTTCCCGAAGAAGGAGAATCCTGCAAGCATCCCCAAACTCCCAATAACCGTTCCGTTAACAGGAATTTCTAATTTCTTATAACTATAAATATTAATCAGAAGCATAATAGCCACATTCAATAGCGTACTTCCGACAGACGCAATCTGCATATAATCCGTAAACAACTGACTTGGCGAAATTAATATCGTAATCATCCCATCAAGTAGTCTCTGTGGTGATTCAAGACAAAATGCAAGTAGCATCAAAATAGCGGATAGGCCAAATAAATAATAATATTGTCGATTCATTTGTTTTTTTAATATCGGCTTTTTCTTCATAAGGTCTTCCCTTCAACTATAATTTTACTCACTTATCATACCAAACTCACGAAAAACAATCAAAAAACCGAGTACTAACAACAATAAAAGAACACTCATTATACCGTATACAGTATAACGAGTGATACCTTATACGGTATCACCCACCTTTTCTTCCCCTCTACCTCAACGCAGAAATCCATATACTGTAGCACTAACAATTTTAAGCACCTCACTCAAAGCACACACCTTTTTCTGCCCCTCCCCCGGTGAAGCCTTGCAGAAATCCAACTTTTTTTATAGTGCCAACGATTACAAGGCGCTCCATTCCCAGCACACACCCTCTTCTGTCTCTTCCCCCGGTGAAGCCTTGTAGAAATCCAAACTTTCTTATAACTACAAAACGATGACGGAGAATCTTACGGATTTTATACTCACTGTAATGGGGAATCGCATTAAATGCGAATTAGAAGGAGTTAGGAAGAATTCCTTACTCCTTCTTTGAGGCTTTAAAGGCGAGAGACGCTAGACTCGAGCCGGTGCCCTTTTACAGTGAGTATAAATTAATCCGTAAGGATTCTCAGTCATCGTTTTATAATTTTTTTATAGCACAAAAAAAGCCTTGGATTTCTCCAAGGCTTCGTCCTATTAATCTAGGTTCTCAATACTAAGACGCACACGTTTTGGTCCGCGAGTACGAACACTATAAGTAATCGTACGGATTGCGCGAGCCACACGACCTTGTTTACCGATCACACGACCGATATCTTGAGGATTCACGCGTAAAGTATATTCCATGAATTCATCTGATTCAGAGATGTCAATACGAACATCATCAGGGAATTCAACTAATGGTTTAACCATTGACAATACTAATTCACTAATCTCAGGCATTCTTTTCACCTCTCCATCGAATTGTCGACTTTATAGAAATTACTTAGAAAACTTAGATTCGTGGAATTTCTTCATGATACCTTGTTGTGATAACAAGTTACGAACTGTATCAGAAGGTTGCGCACCGTTTGCTAACCATTGTAATGCTAATTCTTCATTGATTGAAACTTCAGCTGGGTTTAATAGTGGGTTGTATGTTCCGATTGTTTCGATGAAACGACCATCACGTGGTGAACGTGAATCAGCTACAACTACACGGTAGAAAGGACTTTTCTTAGAACCCATACGTTTTAAACGAATTTTAACTGCCATTATTTACACCTCCATGTATTAATCTCACAGTTACATAGTTTAGCAGATAGACGGATGCTTGTAAAGTATTTTCTCTTTACACCTCTAACTTTTTTATAAAAAATTGCTCTAAACCCTACTCCTACAAGTAAAAAATAGTAATTTTTCATCGTTTTTTGATATAATGGACAAAAATATGTATAAATGAAAAGAGTTGAACTTATGTCAGAACAGAACCAAACTCCAGATTGGCGCGAGGCTCTACTTTCTATTTGGAACAAACCGATTCTTAAAAATATGCGTTTTATTTTTAATATTGCTTATTCAGTCCTTAAAAACATTTTTCGTAATCGCAATTCTAGCACTGATGCTCATTGGTGTATTCGGAGGCGGGATTGGACTTGGATACTTTGCAAGTTTGACATCCAATGAAGAACCTCTCACTCAAGAACAAATGAGTGATGCCATCGGAAATCTCAACTTAATCTCTAGTTTCTACTATCAAGATGGAACGAAGATTTCAGATGTAAATACTGATGAATTACGTATCGTAAAACCTTTATCAGAAATTTCGCAATATGTAAAAGATGGAATCATCGCTACAGAAGATAGTTCATTCTATGATCATAACGGGATTGTTCCTAAGGCTCTTATCCGTGCCCTCTTACAAGAAGTTGCTTCTTCTGATTCAGGCGCAACGGGTGGATCTACGTTAACACAACAATTAATTAAGCAACAGATTTTAACAAGCGAAGTTACTTTCAAACGTAAAGCCAAACGAAATCCTTTACGCATTGCGTCTTGAAAAAAACACTTTACGAAAGATCAAATCTTAGAAGCTTACTTAAACGTTTCTCCGTTTGGACGTAATAATAACGGGATTAAACATTGCTGGTATCGAAGAAGCCGCTCAAGGTGTCTTCGGGGTTTCCGCAAAAGATTTATCATTGCCACAAGCAGCGTATCTTGTTGGGATGCCTCAAAACCCAATTGTTTACACACCGTATACAAACATCGCAACGATGAAAGAAGACGTATCTGCTGGTGTAGAACGTATGAAGACCGTTCTATTTAGTATGTATCGTGAAAACAAAATTACTAAAGAACAATACGAAGAAGCTCTAGCGTATGACATTACGAAGGACTTCCTTCCTCCAAAAGAGCTTACTTCAAACCGTCAATCATACTTATATCAAGCTGTTCATCGTGAAGCGGTGAAAGTCTTAATGACAAAAGCAGCTGAGAAAAACAAATTGACGTATAACGATGTTAAAAACGACTCAGAATTATATAGTAAATACTATGATGAAGCTGAGCGCGAATTAAGCTCTTCAGGTTACCGTGTAACATCAACTGTTGACCAAAAAGTATACGATGCGATGCAAAAAGCCATTGCTGAAAGCGGGGACTTAATCGGACCAACGTATAACACTCAATATGTTGATCAAAGTACTGGTGAAACGAAAACTCAAAAAGAGCCAGCCCAAAACGGTGCTGTGTTAATTGAAAACAAAACCGGTCGTATTCTTGGTTTCGTCGCAGGTCGTGACTTTGAAGCCAACCAAGTGGACCACGCATTCTCAACACACCGCTCTCCTGGTTCAACCATCAAACCAATCTTGGTGTACGCGCCAGCGATTGAAACAACTTGATTTACCCAGCAAGCGTCGTTCCGGATACGAAGATTAGTATCGCACAAGGAAACGGAACTTACTGGCAACCAACCAACTATGGTAACTCAATTACGAACCAATTCTTAACGGTTCGTTACGCACTGTTCAAATCATTAAATAACCCAGTAATTAAGATTTACCAAGCAATGCTTCAAAAAGGCATTAACGCTGGTGAATACTTGAAGAAAATGGGTATCACTGAGGGTATCGGTGAAGATGAATATCAAAATATCGCCCTTTCAATCGGTGGTACGAGAACAGGTCCTTCTGTAAGAGAACAAACAAGTGCCTTCTCTACACTGGCAAATGGCGGTGAACACCACGAATCATACTTAATCGAAAAGATTGAAGACTCTCGTGGAAATGTGATTTACCAACACGAAGATAAATCAGAGCGTGTCTTCTCAGATGCAACAGCGTTCTTAACAACAAACATGTTACAAGATATCGCTAGCTCTACAATCTTCTACAACATTAAAGGAAATATGGGATTCAGTTCTGATTTAGCTGGTAAAACAGGTACTTCAGAAAACGAGATTGATAACTGGTTTGTAGCTTATACACCAACTGTTACTCTTGGTTCATGGATCGGATATGATAACTTCTATAACGCTCGATACGCAATCACTGGTGGCGACGGATACGGCGAACCAACGATGCGTAGTCAACGTCAATGGACGAACTTAATGAGAGCCGCATACGAAGCGAAACCCTGAATTGATTGGTAAAGAAACAAGCTTTACGCAACCAGACTCTGTATATCGTGATTCTGTTGTATCAACAACTGGTACAAAGCAGGTTCATTTAAAGCAGAAAATGGTGGTACTTACTCAATCGGTGGTTCAATGACAACAGATTGGTTCAAGAAGGACTTCCCTCCTATGGATCCAAGATATGACTTTATGGTGGGTGCAACCCCAGAAGAATTAAGTCGATTCTGGAATAAATCTTCATCTTCTAGCGACAAGAAAAAAGAAGAGAAGAAGAAGGAAGAAAAGAAACCTGATACGACTCAGTCTCCTACAACTCAAGCACCTTCAAGTCAGGCTCCTACAACTCAAGCACCTGCAACCCAGGCTCCTGCAACAACGCAGGCACATTAACTCTAAACAACGAAAGGCTGGACATCTGTCCAGCCTTTTTAATTGCTTCTATTATATAGGAAGAAAGTAAAACAGCCTATCGTTCATTTGATAGGCTGTTTGTATGTCCTTATTTAGTTGTGTTTCGTAACTCAATCTTGTAAGGTAATGTGATTTCAGATTCTACAATCTCTTCTTTATTCATAATCTTTGTCAACAGACGCATTGCTACGGCACCAATGTCATATAAAGGTGGTGCAATTGTTGAAGAATTGGACGTGTCATCTTCGTTAATTTAGAGTTATTGCTTGAGATGATTTCGAATTTCTCAGGAACTTTAATTCCTAAGTCGATTAATCCATTTAATAATCCTACAGAAGTTTCGTCGTCTGTTACGATTGCAGCTGTAACGCCTGCTTTATGAATACGTTCTGCTACTGATTCACCAGCGTGGTATGTCAATGGAACTTCGTATACTAATTTAGGATCGAATTTAATACCTGCTTTGTCTAAAGCAGCTTTATATCCTTCTAAACGGAAATCTACAGAAGCTACATTCTTCAACGCAGCTGTTACGAATGCTACTTTCTTATGTCCGTTTTCAATTAATGTTTCAACAGCTTCTTGAGTTGCTTCTTTAAAGTCAATATTTACAGACGCAATTTCATGTTCCGCATCCATTGTTCCTGCTAAAACAATTGGTGTTTTAGAGCGGATAATTTCAGTGCGTAATTCAGGTGTTAAATGGTTTCCCATATATAAAATACCATCTACTTGTTTTGACAATAATGTGTTTAACACTTGAATTTCTTTATGATTATTTTGGTCTGAGTTCGCTAGAATAATGTTGTATTTATACATTGTCGCAATGTCATCAATCCCACGCGCTAAGCTCGCAAAGTAAAGGTTTGTGACATCTGGAATGATGACTCCAACAGTCGTAGTTTTTTTACTTGCAAGTCCACGAGCAACGGCATTTGGACGATAATCTAATTCATCGATAACATCTAGCACTCTCTTACGAGTTGCTGGTTTTACGTTAGGGTTCCCATTTACTACACGTGATACAGTAGCCATGGATACATTTGCTTCACGAGCAACGTCATAAATCGTAATTGTTTGCTTTTCCATCTACAAATCTCCTTTGTGCATCTTTTCATCTAATCTTAGGGTAGCACTTTCATAAATCTTTTGCAAGCGTTTAACAACAATTTTCATATAATTTTTGAAACTATTTACATCATTGATGTAATAATATGCTACAATAGATTTAAGGAGATGAAATTATGAAACTAAACGCTACTTTTATGCAATTGGAAAGTGAAATGAAAGAAAAACAAAATCCGATTGTTTTTATCCAAAATCCAGAGACCATTCGTCTTTTGACGAAATTCTCAACAGAACCACATGAACGAATTGTAGCCCTTGTATATACACCCGGAGCTACTCCGCTACTCTTCGTTCCAGCATTAGAACATCAAGTCGCTCAAAAAGCTGAGCCCGGCTTTATCGTGAAGAGTTATCAAGACCATGAAGATGGTTGGAAACTCTTATCAGATGCGATTAAGGAACACTTCCCTACAGAGCTTAATTTCGCCGTGGAAAAAGTGGACTTCTCACTCTTTGCTGCTGAACAATTACAAAAGCAATTCCCTGGTATTCAGTTCTCAGTTGACTTAACACCAGTCGTGCAACAACTTCGTCTCGTAAAAGACGCAGAAGCCATCGATAAACTCGTCTACTCAGGAACCTTTGCCGATAAAGCCATTGAAATTGGAAAGAAGGCCTTGAAAGTTGGCATTACAGAACGTGAAGTCGTTGCCATTATCGAATTCGAAATGAAAAAACTAGGTGTCTCTCAAATGAGCTTTGATACAATGGTGCTCTTTGGAGACCACGCTGCGGATCCTCATGGTGAACCTGGCGACCGTCCTCTCAAAGAAAACGAATGGGTCCTCTTTGACCTAGGAACGATGGTCGATGGCTACGCAAGTGACATTACTCGTACGGTCTTCTTTGGAAGCGAAAGCGCGAAAGACCCACGCCATCAAGAAATCTATGACATTGTACAAAAAGCACACGATACAGCTATCCAAGCAGTAAAACCTGGCATGAAAGCTAGCGAAATTGATAAAATTGCTCGTGACATTATCGCAGAAGCTGGATATGGTGAATACTTTATCCACCGCCTTGGCCACGGAATTGGACAAAGCGTTCATGAGTTTCCTTCGATTATGGAAGGAAACGATATGGAACTCGTTGAAGGGATGTGCTTCTCCGTTGAACCTGGTGTGTATATTTCAGGTGACTACGGCGTTCGTATCGAAGACTGCCTAGCCGTTACAAAAGATGGTGCAAAACTCTTCACAGCCGTTAAATATGAATTCTAATCAAAAAATAAAAAGCCTGGGAAAATCCCCAGGCTTTCGTTGTTTATTAATGAAATTAAGCTTCTTCTTTAACGTCTTCTGCTTTTTCTTTAACGTCTTCAGCTTTTTCTTTAACGTTTTCTGCTAATTCAGCAACCACTTCAGCTGATTTTTCTTTGTGTTTAGCAAAGTTTCCTTTTACTTTATCAACTGTTTCGCTAAATTGGCCTTTTAAGTTTTCAGTGTGTACTGCAACTTGATCTTTTAAGTTAGCTGCTTGTTTAGAAACTTGTTCTTTGAATTGGCCAGCTTGTTCTTGTAAGTTAATGCGGATATCTTGTGTTGAAGTTTTAGCTACTTCTGCGAATTCAACACCTTTTGCACGTGCGATTTCACCATATTCTGATAATTGTTCTTTATAGCGATCTGCTTCTTTCGCTAAATCTTCACGTAATTCTTTACCTGATTTTGGTGCAAATAATAAAGCTGTTACTGCTGCTGCAGAGGCTCCGATAAATGCTCCTAATAAAAATCCACCTGATTTACTCATGTTCAACACTCCGTTTCGTTATTTTACTTTTTTCTTCTTTGAAAGAATCGATCTTCCAAAATTAAATGCCGCAACTGCACGGCTTGTTTTTGAAAGCTTCACTGCTTTTGTTGCTAGATTACGAGATGATGTATTTACATCAGAAATCGTCACACCTAAATCGCCTGCCGCTATAAACAACGGATTTGTCACTCTAAGTTTGCCGTTCACGTCATCTACGAGTACATTTGCTTTATTTAATAATCCTTCAACTTCAATTGAAAGACTATCAACATCTTTTGTAATGACTTCTAATGAATGATTCACGTTATCAACGGTTTTATTTAATCTTGATAAAATCGGTGATACTTTGACAATTACAAAAACCACTAATGCTAATAAAGCACATGCAGCAATTAATGCAGCAATCTCAATACCTGTCATTGAGCCATTCCTCCAATCTTGTAGTATAAATTAATGATAACACTTTCTCATGAAAAATACCATAAAATTATTACTGGAAACTACACTACTTTCAATCATTTTTTTCATATGGTACACTTATCTTATTACTAATAAAGGGTGACAAATATGCACAACGTCTTATGGATAGATTCCATTTCAAATTTCTTTACGAATTACTGGAATTCCTTTGATTGGGAATCCATTTTATCTAATGTTTTTACGAAATTATTATCACTAATCTTATTATTCCTAGTTTTCTACTTTGGAAAGAAGTTTCTACATTTTCTATTTAAGAAAACCATTCTTTCCTCTGTAAAAGTCGTTCGTCAAAGCGAAAACAGACAAAAGACGATCGTGAAGCTCTTAGAAAATATGCTCGATTATTTCCTATACTTCATCTTAATCTACTGGATTCTTTCCATTATCGGTGTTCCAATCTCTAGCTTACTTGCTGTGCTGGAATCGCTGGGGTTGCACTTGGTCTTGGCGCACAAGGTTTCCTATCAGATGTGATCAACGGTCTCTTCATCCTACTCGAACGCCAATTCGAAGTTGGAGACGCGGTTCTTATTAACAACATCGCTGGAACTATTGCGAGCGTCGGTGTCCGTACTACACAAGTTCGTGGATACGACGGAACACTTCACTACATTCCAAACCGCAATATCACAGTCGTGAGTAACCAATCTCGTGGAAACATGCGTGCTTTAATCGAATTACCTTTAAATAGCAATGTGGATTTAAAATCTGTATACTCAGTCATTGAAGCAATTAATAACCAATACACAAGAACCGACGAAGCTCTAACGGCTCCGCCAAAAATCGTTGGACCACAAACCAAGCCAAATGGTCAATTTGTATTCACCATCGCTCTAATGACAAAAAACGGTTTGCAACACGCTACTTACCAACGCTATTTAACACTTTATCAAGAAGCACTGCTAAAACAAGGCATCGACCTCTCATCACCTGTCATCCCATATACAACTAACTAAAAAAGAAGGCCTCGCGCCTTCTTTTTGTTTTCCGTAGGATGCAGATACTATCTTCCCTTTCCTCTGTTATATGCGGAATGGTATATAAACTCCCTTAAATTTGAATAAACCAATTACAAAGAGTCCTTTGGATAATGCAGTCATTCTGCACTCTTTACTTTTAAGCTAGGATGCAGATTCCATCTTCTCTTTCCTGTGTTATATACGGAATGGTACATCACTCACCTGCATTATAAAAATAAGCTACAGCGATCCCGAGGAATTCTATAATAGCAATAATGGGAATTGGCATAAAATGCGAATTAAAGGGCGTAAGGAATTTATTTCATACATAAAAAACTTTATAAAAATAGACGCAGTAGCTGATTGAATTAAGCTTCATCACTCGTGATTCGCTTACTCCTAATCAGCCTTGCGGGGTAAGACTACAAAGAAAAACGGGCTCACACTGTGATCCCGTTTTTGTCTTTGGTCTTACTCCCTTTTTGAGGCTTTTAAAGCGAGAGGCGAAAGGCTCGAGCTGGTGCCCCATTATAGCTATTATCTAGAATTCCTAAAAAGAAATCGCTTTGTGCTCTAAGAAACTCAACATGAACCTTCCAATTGGGATGCAGTTTCTTGCCTCACATTTCTTCTGCTTTCTACGGAACGGCACATAAACTCACCTAAATTTGAATAAACCAATTACAAAAGAGTCCTTTGGATAATGTAGTAATCATCGTAGCGAGTGTAATCGATGCGAATTACTGGTGCTTGAAAATTTATTTTCTAGCGCCAGTTTGAGGCTCGATAGAAACTGAGACGTAAGGCTCAGTCCGGTACAGCTACAATGATTACTATATGTAAATCCAAAGGACTCTAGTAATTGGTTTATTTACTATCTTTTTTTTCCACAAAATCATATTCGCGGGTGAGTTCATGTACCATGAAGTTGATGCGCTTTAAAAGCTCCTTCCTCGTCACAATCCCTACAAACTCATCCTCCTCATTCCCAATACAAATAAAACTCTCATCCACAAGTTCATTTAACACATCTTCCACTTGCGTATCCTGATGAATGATTGGAAACTCCGTACGCATAACTTCACGCACTTTGTATTTTCCTAACTGATTCATATGAATTTGCTCCACACCCGTGATTTTATGTAAAATCATCGCTAGTGAAATCAGACCTACAATTTTATTTTCCTTGTTTAGTACAGGAATGAGTGAATAACGCACATTCGTCAACACAAGCATTGCGTGTTCCAAAGTATGGTCTTCTTGAAGGATAGCTACTTTCTGCATCGATAAAGAGCTTATCACGGTCTTCAAGTAGTAACTCTTGGATTTTCTTATGAATCAAGCGTATACCCTCCCTCATCAGACCACGTATAGTCTAAAACGAGTCCATCTAATACTTCATGTTTCGTTGTGTAATAGGTTAAGCGTAATTTGTCTTTTGAAAGAATATCCAGTACTGCATACGACGGTGTCCCCATATAGCTACCACGAGGATAATTCGTTGAACCTGAGTTGATGCAAAGCACCCCGTTAACATTCTCCGCATTTAGTTTATGCGTATGTCCGTAAAATGCGACACGCGCCCCCATTTCTTTAGCCGCATTTGCTAAATACTCACGACCGGTGTTCACATATTCAAAATGACCATGCGCTACAAAGAAATTGATGCCTTCTAGCGTAAACACTTCAGAACGTGGATATTCTGGATCATAATCGCAGTTTCCTGTTACGCGAATACAATGCGATAGACGTTCATCTTTATAAGGAAATTCTGAGTCTCCTGTATGCACGAATGTCACATCACTTCCTGCATAATGGTCGAAGATTCTCTTTAATGTTAATTCTTGTCCATGGTTATCACTAACAATTACAATTTTCATAATTATTCCTCCGTTTGATTTAACTCATGAGTCCATTTTTCCCATTTTTCAACAAGCAATTCAATGGCTTTTGCACGGTGGCTAATTTTATTTTTAATATCCATTCCTAGTTGCGCAAATGTCTTACCGTACTCAGGAACAATGAATAATGGATCATATCCAAATCCGCTATCCCCAGCTGGTAGAGTCGCGATTTGACCCGGGCATTCTGCTTGAACCACAAGTGATTCACTATTTGGTGCAGCTAACACTAAGCAGCAAGTGAAATGAGCCGAGCGCTCCTCTCCAACGAGTCCGCCAAGTTCTGATAAAAGCTTCGCGTTATTCGCAGCATCACTCTTCGGTTCGCCAGCAAATCGCGCTGAATACACACCGGGTTGCCCGTCCAAAGCATCCACGCACAAACCAGAGTCATCCGCTAAGACGATTGTTTGTAAGGCATTGGCAATTGTCTCAGACTTTAATCGTGCATTTTCTTCGAAGGTTTTTCCTGTCTCTTCGACTTCTTCTAATTCTGGAAAATCTCGCAGTGTCTTTACAGAGTATCCTTTTGGTTCGAAAATCTCCGCAAACTCTTTGGCTTTCCCAACATTATTGGTCGCAATCACGATTTCTTTTTTCAATTCAACTGGTTTTACTTTTTCTTTAAGTGTCACTTTCTTCACCTTCAGACCTGTTCGATTCAACCAGTTTTCAGCAATCTCTTCAAAAAGACTTGCTTCTCCAGTTGTATAAATTTCAAGAGTTGGTTTGGGATTCGATTCAGGCGTTTCACTTAATTTGCAATAATCTAATAACGCGCTCACGCTTGAAACTGTTTCTGCCCCTGAGTCAATCAATGTCACGTTTGCTCCGACCACTTTTTGAATCGTTTGACGAAGCAATGGATAATGCGTGCAGCCTAGAATGACTGTATCAACCTTGGTTCCTTCTAATGGGCGTAAGGTTTCACGAACGACTTCTTCTGCTTCCTTCGTATCTGATTGATTACTTTCAACAATCGGTACAAATTTCGGACAAGCGATATCGAACACTTCAATATCTTTATTCTTATCATGCATGGTCTTTGGATAGACTTTACTTGCAATGGTCGCGTTTGTTCCAAGAACACCGATGCGGTCGTTCTTCGTTTGCTTGATGGCTGCAAGGCTTCCTGGTTGAATCACTCCAACAACTGGAATGGTTAATGTGTTTTGTAATTCTTCTAGAACCACTGCAGTCGCAGTATTACATGCAATCACAAGTATTTTAATGTTTTTTTCTAGTAAAAATTGCACCATTTCTAATGTATATTGGCGGATTTCTTCAACTGGTCGTGTGCCGTACGGGCAACGTGCTGAATCGCCAAGGAAGATCATGGATTCGTTTGGTAATTGTTTGAGGGCTTCTTTGAGGACGGTAAGACCACCAACGCCCGAATCGATAAACCCGATTGGTCTTTCATGGTTTCTCAACCTTTCTTTCTTTAGTCTTCTATAGTATACCATAGTTCGCGTGACGCTGATTCAAATGTGGTTTGGTTTATGAAAAAGTTAACCAACTAAAAGGCACCTTCTAAACACCTTCGGTGTTTGAATGAAAAGGCTTTGGAGGGTCTAAACTGCATGCCTTTATCGGATATCTTCATAGTGTTTGTAATAGCTGTAGCGGTTCGAGCCGTGGTCTCTCACCTACTGAGCCTCAAAGCAGTAGTAAGGAATAAATTCCTAACTACTGCTAATTCGCATCAGTTACACTCGCTATTACTCACACTATAGAATCCGATAGGCACTCTGTTTGACTCCTCCAGCCTTTTCATTCAAACAAGGATGCTCATAACTTTTTTAAATACGACCTGTGTGACTAAAAAAGAAAGGAGAGAAACCTCCGCCCTAAACAAAAAGAACTCCTGAGTGCAGGAGTTCTAGGATATATTTTAGTCTGGAGTGATGCTTTGGTGTTTTCTTGTAACGAGGATTTGAAGCACCACTAGAATCACTAATGCGATAGAAATAGATTCAACTTTATGTGTTGTAATGAGGTTGATGAATTCTAGAAGAGCTTTTACAAATTCTGGCATTTGGCCATCACTAACTCGTCTAAAAGCACTTCCACCGATTAATGCAGAAAGCAAGAACACTCCTGATAATGCGAAAATGCCTGCCTTTTGATTAATTTTATTAAGAACAATCCCAATAACATTTGCAATTAGGTGAATTAGAACAACCTTCACGAAAAAGACTGCGATGCTGATAACGATATTTTCTGGGTCAAATAGGTCCCCTAAGATCGATTGAATCGTTACTGATCCTAATGAAACTCCATTTCTTAGTGGAATTAATAAGGCGTAAATCAAAGTGATGATTCCAGAATCGACAAGAGTTTGGATGAATAAGCTTTCGATTTGTTCTTTTCTTGTTAATCCTAATTGGCTTTCTAGACGGAATTGTTCAACGATATATCCAATTCCGATGAGTAATAGGATAATTGCAATTTCATTATCGAAGTAAATTGGAAAATAAGTACCGAATGTGCTAAGGTCCCCATTTGCAAAAATCTTCATTAAGAAACTTGTAATAATCCACCAAGCTCCTAAGAACATTAAAATTGTTTTCCATCTTCTTGCTAATCCCATGCTGACAACTGATAATAAACGGTTCATCTTATTCATTCTCCTTTCGAGTGATTGAGATAAAGTAATCTTGTAATGTTAATGGAGAAAACTCTAATCCAGGTTGTGCTTCTCCAATAGCACCAATCACCACGCTTCTTGTAAAGTTTCCGATTTGTTCTGTTTCAAGTACTTTCTTATCGGCAACATATTCTTGTACTAATGGGGATGCCCCACTAACGACGTATCCTTTACGAAGAACATCTTCGACCAACACTTCTTCTGTGACCAATCCGTCTTTAATAACAATCACTTTTTCTAAAATTGAAGCCACTTCTTCGATTAAATGCGTTGCGATGACAAATGTACGAGGACGACGCGCATACGCTTCAAGCAATTTCTTGTTGAAAATATGGCGGTGGTTCGCATCAAGCCCAAGCACTGGTTCATCTAAGAAGATGTATTCGCTAGGGTTTGCCAGCGCCAAGATAATCTTCATGATACTTTTATACCCTGTTGAGGCTTTTGAGTATTTTTGCTTCACATTCACATCGAACACTTTGATAAGGTCTTGGGCAAATTCCATATCAAAGTCTGGATAAGTCACTTTATAGATAGCAAGGAGATCTTTAAATTTATATTCTTGCGGGAACCAGTTATCAGAACTTGATAAGTACACTTCATGCATCGCGTTTGCTGTCTTATGAAGTTCCACCCCGTCAAGAGTGATGTCCCCACTCGTCTTTTCAATGCGGCGGGCAATCATATTGAGCACTGTACTCTTTCCGGCACCATTTCGTCCGAGCAACCCGATAATACTTTCAGGTTCAATCGTGAATGTTGCTCCTTTTACCGCTTCTTTTTTTAAAAACTTCTTCTTTAAATCTTTGACTTCGATACTCATTATTGGAAGCCTCCTTCGATGATTTTTACTAATTCGTCTTTTGTAATACCGAGCGCTTGTGCTTCTTTTAAGAAGTTTGGCACCATTTGATTGGCAAATTCATTTTGCTTCTTGCTTAAGATAATTTTTCTGGCCCCTTCTGCTACAAACGTTCCAAGACCTCTTCGTTTTTCAAGTATTTGTTCGCTCACGAGTAAGTTCATTCCTTTCAATACCGTTGCTGGATTGATTTGATATCCTGTGGAAATCTCAGTTGTCGACGGTACTTGATCTCCTTCTTTGTAGACTTCATGGAAGATTTCTTCTTCCAGTTGATTCGCTACTTGTTGAAATAACGGGATATCACTTTGAAAATCAAATTTCATAACGCACCTCCTTGTTCATGATCACTTTGTGTTAATTGGTTAGTTACTTGTGTAATTAACTATAAGACTAAAAAGAAATTTTGTCAACACCTTTTCGAAAAAATTTTTAAACAAAATAAAAAAACGCCTGACATACCAAGGAAAAACCTTGATATATCAAGCGTTTGGAGACTTTAGATTTTATAAATATTTTTCTAAAATTTCTTCTAAGTGTTCTTTAGCATGGTAGCCAACGACTTTATCAACGACTTCGCCATCTTTTTTGATAAGCAATGTTGGGATACTCATAATGCCAAATGCACGAGCTGTTTCTGGGTTTTCGTCAACGTCAACTTTTGTAAAAGTCACTTTATCTCCCATTTCTTCGTCTAATTGGTCGATTACTGGACCTTGCATACGACATGGACCGCACCAAGTTGCCCAGAAGTCTACTAAGACTACTCCATTTTTAGTTTCTTCTGCAAAGTTTTTATCTGTTAATGATTTTACCATTCGAATCATCCTTTCCTTTTTCTACAAACCTAGTATAGCAAGCCCCCTACTTGCGACCAACTATTCTGCTCACGGTTTACTTAAAGGTTACGATGGTCGCTCCATTTCCACCCGTATTCATCGGTGCAAATTCAAAACTTGCGACAGAACGGTGGCTACGTAGCACCTTATGAACTCCTTGCTGGATGGCCCCTGTTCCACGTCCATGAATAATCGTCACGCGTGGATAGTTCGCTAGAATCGCAGCATCGAGATATAACTCTAGATCCTTCATCGCTTCTTCGTATCGTTTTCCGCGAAGGTCTAATTCAGAAGAGACGTGACTAGCACGCGCACTCTTCACGATGACTTGTTGCTTGGCTTCTTGCGCTTCAGCGATTGGAGAAAGATCCTCAACGGCAATCTTCATCTTGATGATTCCCATTTGAACCACCCATTCCTTGTCATTCACCTTCTCAACAAGCGTACCTCGTTGGCCAAATGACAGAACTTCGACACTTTGTCCGACTTGCAGCGCCTTCTTCGCTTTTTCCTTGCGAAGTACCTTGTTCTTCTTCAAGGCTTGCTCATGCTTCAAGTCTTTTAACGCCGTTTTCTTCTCAATCATTTCATGCTCTTTAACGGTACTTTGCTTACTTCTTAATTGAAGTTCACGAATTTCAGATAAAATCTTATCCGCATCATCTTGACTCTGCTCAATTAAGGTATTTGCACGTTCTTTCGCCTCTTCTAAGAGACGTGCTTTATTCGCTTGGAATTGTTCTGTTTCGCGTTGTAAGTCCTCAAGTAACTGCGTACTCAATTCTAACTGATGACGCATCATATCGGCATCACGCTGCGCACGGCGACGTTTTTGCTCGAGGTCACTAATCATCGCATTCAAGTCTTGGTCTTCTTCAGATAGAAGTCCGCGCGCTTGGTCGATAATGATACTTGGTAAGCCCTAGACGTTTTGAAATATCAAAGGCATTACTACGCCCTGGTACGCCAAGTAAGAGTTGGTATGTTGGTTGAAGGGTATCCCCATCAAACTCCATACTCGCATTAATCGTTTTTAGGACGGTCATAGCCGTATGCTTTCAACTCTGGATAGTGGGTTGAAGCAATCACATAACTTTGCTTACTTGCAATATAATCAAGAATCGCAATCGCAAGTGACGACCCTTCTTGTGGATCTGTCCCTGAACCAATTTCGTCGATTAAAATCAAGCTCTTATCGTTGATTTGTTTCAAAATAGACACGATATTCGACATATGAGATGAGAACGTCGATAGGTTTTGCTCAATCGATTGTTCATCTCCAATATCTGCGAAAATCTCCGTAAAGACTCCCACTCGGCTATTTTCACCCGCAGGAATATACAGCCCCATCTGTGCCATCAATTGAATGACACCGACCGTCTTCAAGAGGATCGGTTTTCCCACCCGTATTCGGCCCTGTAATGACAATGGCTTGATATTCTTCACCAAGAATAATATCGTTTGCCACAGCCTTCTCACGCTCTAAAAGTGGATGCCATGCTTGCCAGAGGGCTACGTAATTATTAGCATCGATAATCGGTTCTGTCGCCTTTAATTCATGAGCGTACAGCGCTTTTGCATTCACCACATCTAGACGTGCCAATACATAATGGTTTTGATGCAATGAATTCGTGTATGGCATCAGCTTTTGAGACAATTCCCAAAGGATACGTTCTACTTCACGCTTCTCTTGGATTTGATACTCACGAAGCTTGTTGTTTAAATTTACGACCGCTTGCGGCTCCATAAAGAGCGTTTGACCCGTTGAACTTTGGTCATGGACCGTTCCGCCAAAGACAGACTTATACTCTGCTTTTACAGGAAGTACATAACGGTCATTACGAATCGTGATAATCGTATCGCTTAAATATTGCGCATTCTTTCCTGTGAGGTATTGATCCATTTGACGACGAATATCCTGTTCCGTCTTTTGAATCCCCACACGAACCCCGTGTAAAGTTGGAGACGCGCTATCTAAAACATATCCATCTTCACGAATAGAGGCTTCAAGTTCGCTTGTCACATCTGGAATACTTTCGAGTTTTTCGACAAGACGAGGCACACGTTTTAGTGCGATTTCCTCTTCTTCGACTTTTTCAAAGAAACGCTCTACTTCATGCGTTGTCGTTAACACACGCAGGATATCACTTAATTCGCGTCCATTCAGCCCTGCTTCTAGCTCTAAACGTTTCAAGGCAAAACTAATATCTTTCAATCGTGGAATTGGAATCCCTTGTTTTAAACGTAAGAGTTCTACCCCATCTGTTGTTTCTTCAATCTTATTTTGAATGGCCTTTGCTTCGACTTCGATTGGAAGTTCCTTAATCATTTGCTTCCCTTTTTCGGAAGTCGCATATTCGGCCAGTTGTGTTCTAATTTTTGAAAATTCTAAAACCTTTTCTATTTTCGAATTCATAACAGTCCTTCTTTCTTAAAAAACGTGGAACAAGTTTGTTCCACGCCTCGAGGTTTTATTTAGGTAATAACCAACTTGAAACGATTTGCGTCACAATTGGTGTTTTTGTGATGATAAAGTTTGGCAATCCGCCTTCAACAATTTTTTGTGCCGGTGCCATTGGAATCATCGCTACTGCGTAAAGTACAAAGTAAATAAATAAGTAGTTCATAAAGAATCCAAGTGCTGCTCCACCGATTGTATTGAATTGTTTCAATAACGGTAAGAAGGTTAATTCGCTAGCAACATATCCTAAGAAACGAACCACTAACCATCCAAGAATCATAATCACTAGGAATGCAACCAATTTATAGAATGATTGGTCGAGTGCCATCGCTTGTGCTTCTGTGAAGATCGCTAAGTGATTTCCTGGAATGTAAGATGGATATGGAATATATACTGATAAGAATTTTGCGAGTCCTTCGTATGTTAACATCGCAACTAAGAACGTAATGAAGTATCCTGCGATATACACGAGCTCTAAAGTTAATCCTCGGCGCATTCCGGTATACACACCAACTAATAAATAAAATAAAATAATTAACGTTACCATTGAAACCTACCTTCTCAACAAATCTTGTTGTAATTCAAATTGTTTTTCTAATTGTTGTTTTCTAGTTGCATCAATCGAAGGGCGTTTATGTTGAATGGTGCGCAATTCTTTTTCTAATTGCTCCACACGTTTCTTTAACGCGACTACTTCTTCTTGCTTTTCAAATTGATTCGAGATGGCATTGATGGCTGCAAGGAGCGCCACTTCTTCCGTCGACAATTTGTCAGATACTCGAGTGATTTGATCTAATTGTTCTTGTAAGACACGCACAATACTTTGCATTTCTTGTTGCGACTTACGACCAATAATCGTATAAGATTTCCCTGAAATCGTTGCTTTTACTCTTGTTTTTGGTTGATTCACAAAAGACCCTCTCACTTTCTCCATAATATCACCTTATTTTACCATTTTTCATTTAAAAAAATACACTAATAATCCACTTTTTTAGAGAGTGGACGGATGAAATTTGTCATGGTATGCTAAAAAGAAAAGGGGGAACGACATGAATTCATTAACTTTAATTTTATCACCAGAGCAAATTGCGACACTTGGAGCAACCTACGCTTCATACACGCAATCTCCTCCACCACACGCAACATTGCGTCTAAAGGTCGACGGTTTATCGATTACGGCCTATAAATCTGGCAAGGTTCTCTTCCAAGGCAAAGGCATTGAAGACTTTATCCAAAAGAACCACCTCGAACAATCGATGGATGCCACTGCAAAAAAAGCCCCAGGAGACTCCACTCTTCCAGAAGGTTTTGCGACTTGGAGTGTCATCGGAAGCGATGAAGTCGGAAACGGCGCTTACTTTGGTCCATTGACGGTTGCGGCAGCTTATGTTTCAAAAGAAAACATCGCAACGTTAAAAGCGATGGGCGTTCGCGATTCTAAAGATATGACGGACGACCAAATTAAGGCTCTCGTTCCAAAAATCAAAGAAGCTGTGCCTTATAAGTTACTCACACTTTGGCCTGAAAAATATAACGAAGTCCAACAAGTTAAAAATCTAAACGAGATGAAGGCACTGCTTCATAACCAAGCCCTCCGTCTCTTCAGCGAAAAACTCGCTCCTGAGGTTCCAGAAGCGTACTTAATCGACCAATTCTGTAAACCAGACTTGTATTACCGTTATCTCAAAGGTCAAGACCTTGTCGATAAAGATAGAACATACTTTATTACAAAAGGCGAAAGTCACCATATCGCAGTTGCGGCTGCCTCTATGATTGCTAGATGTGCCTTCCTCGATGGCCTCGATTCACTTAGCGCCGAATACGGATATGAACTTCCAAGCGGTGCCGGCGCGAACGTCGATAAGGTAGCGGCCACTATTTTAAAACACGGCGGCATGGAACTCCTTGGTAAAGTGGCCAAACTCCACTTCGCCAACACCGAAAAAGCTAAGAAACTAATCTAACCTCCCATCACCAAACGAGGTTAGATAAGTCTCCTATTCTTAGATTTCCAAAAACACTCCTACTGGATAGGAAGTAGTTTTTTACGTGCTTACTCAGCAAATGATTACGGAGAATCTTGTGGATTTTATTGTGGCAGTAACGTGAATAGCAAAAAATGCGAATTAAAGGGAGTTAGGAATTTATTCCTTACTCCCTTTTTGAGGCTTTTTAGGCGCAAGACCAAGGCTTGCGCCGGTGCAACGTTACAGCTACAATAAATAAATCCGCAAGGATTCGAAGTAATCATTTTTGCAATATGGAGCACATAAAGCAGAACATAAGAAACACTTTTACGAGCACTCAAACAAACACCTTCCTATCAAGTAGGAAGGTGTTTTTGGTTAATCTTTCATAATGCGCTTGATAATCTGCGACACGCCTATCCAACCGAATGCGATAATCAAAAGAATGATCGCCCAGCCGTGTCTAAACTCCGTAAACGGAATCTGCACATTCATCCCAAAGAATCCCGTCACAATATCCGGAATCGTCATTAAAATCGAGATGACCGTTAAGAATTTCATCGTGTCGTTCAAGTTATTATTCAATACATTGTTATACGTGTTTGCGATTTGATGCAAGATTTGAAGATGCAACTCCGTCATCTCTACTAATTGATTCGCTTCGATGATGTTATCTTCCAACTGCTCTCTTTCATAATCGTCGAATTCTTTGAAGGCTTGTTGCGTCTTCAGTTGCTCGAGTACAACCGCATTTTGCTTCGTTGCTGAAACTAAATACATTCCCTCAATCTCCATGTCGGACAAACGGAATAAATTATCCTTTGTCGTTTTCTTTCGAAGCAATTTACTAATTTTTTGTTGTTCTTTATTTAATGTCTCAAGAATTGGAAAATAGTTTTCCGAAATTGTAAATAAACTATGCAATAAGAAATTAAATACGCTCCAATGCATATTTTCTTCCAGCTCTTCACGAATTTGATCAATAATATATTCATTTTGCGCATTGGAAATCGTAACGATTTGATTTTGCCGTACGATAAACGTCAACGGAATCGTATCGTAATAATTTTCTTCACGCGTTAAATTGAGGACATTATAAATGAACACCAATGTCTTCGTTCGGCGATTATACTCCATATGCGCGCGTTCGTTTTTATCAAGCGCGTATTCAATCATTTCGTCATCGATATCATACGTATCGTAAATGGATGAATATTCACTGATTAAATCTGAATCAATGTTAATCCAAGTATTGTTTTCGCCAAATTGCATGACTGCCATTTAAATCCCTCCTTCAACTAGAATGCTGTACTAGTATACCATAAATACCGCTAAACCACCTATTCATAGGAAACAAAAACACGCAACTCTTCTTTATTAAAGAGTTACGTGTTTAAAAGTTCTATTGTTCAACCGTTGTCGCTTCTACAGTTGTAGCTTCTTCAGTAGTAGCGGCTTGGGTTGTGGCCGTTGTTTCTTCTGTTGTTTCTACAGAAGCGGTCGTACTTTCTGTCGTTTCAGTCGTTTCGCTTTGTGTCGTTGTTGTCTCTTCGGATGGTTTTTCCTCTGAAGGTTTCACATCTAGGATAGAGCTCTTCGGAGTGCTGTTATCTTTATCCGATTCATCCAGCGCCATTTCAGCGAAGTCTTTTGCCTCTTGGAAAATACTTTGTTCTTCTTCAGAAGCCGGTGTTAAAATTTCTTTCAGATTCTTTCCGATTGTCGCATCGACTTTTCCATCGAATTTCGCATGAGATTCTTTAACCGCTAATTTTGCACGATAAGATTCGATAATGAGGGATTCAACAGGTGTCGTCGCAAAGTTCAATCGTGAACCCATATAACGCTTAATTAAGCTTGCCACTTCTTCACGAAGCGTAGCAGGTAATTCTTGGTCTAAAACGTGTTGTGTTAAGAAGTATAAGTAACGCATTCCTTCAATACTAATACGGTCGTTGGCATCACGCAAAGCTTGTACTAATGAACGAATCGCGTTCACTTGCTCTTCTGTATTGGATGCACGCGCTTTTGAAGCTAAGTCTTTTAACTCGTCAGCCGTTACGCCGTAGTCTTGTAAGTTCAACTCCCCGACCATACGAACCGTTTCTTCGTGAGTCGCGTTCATCTTTTGTTCTTCAGGACTTACTTCTTCTGCAGCGACTGTCTCGTGATTAATCGTTTGCGCCTCGAAGCGTTCCAATCCTTTGACGAATCCTTCTGTTGAGTTCCCTTTTAATTGCACTTGTTCTTTATATTCGTTCAAGGCTACTAAAATACGGTTGAATGTCACTGGATCATCTTTGTATTTTTCACTGGCACGCGCTTTGACTTCATCGATTTTCGCAAAAACGTCATCCACGTTTACATCTCCTGCCACAAATGGCGAAACGATGACTGGAAGTTTATTTTTCTCATAGGCTTCGATACCGTCTTTATTAACGATATTCATTGAGTGACTATGGTCTCCATGCGGAATATCGAAGCGTCCATTCACAATACGAATCGCTGTACGAGAAATCCCCATACGTCTTGCGATTAAATCAATTTCCTGAGAAAGTCGCACTTCTGCAGGAATCGATGCATCAGAATTTGGCACCTCGAATCGTTTCAATGGAATGACCCAAGGATGGATATGATTCTTATCTTGTCCTTGCTCCATGTTTTGGAACGCGAATACCTTACCAACATACTCGCCCTTGTCGTTTGTTACAGATTCGAACTTAATCGTATCTCGTTCTACGCCGTAAGCATAGACGATATAGTCTAAATATTTTTGAATCTCTGGCGATTGCAATGTCCACTCTTCAGCTTGTGGTGTCGCAATATCTGTTGCAGGCGGCGTTACAGGTTGTGTGCTTGCGGTATTTGGTCTGGATGGTGTCACAGCACCGATTGTACTAGCGACTCCTGTGTTGCTTCCACCAGTCGATGGTCTTGAAATTGGTTCATCGTCAAAGGCGAAAGAAGCACTGCCGTCTCCACAGTCTAACACATCGTGGAAATGGTCGCCGTGTGGAATACGTAATAATTTACAGCTTCTCTTCTTGCCGTGTTCATCTTCTCTAGTCACTGTCTGTGCGTTTGCTAATTGTGAACGGTAGATAAAGTGAAAGTGGTCGCCGTGTCGAACGACAAATCCTAATTCATTTTCACTCACGATATCATTTGGATTGAAGACGTAATTGTCTTCTACTGTACTTGTTGTCGCACCTGGTTTTTTCTGTTCATAAATCGCATCTGCTGGTGGCGCACCATATACAAAGTGATAATGGTCTCCATGTTTTTTCAAATAACCATTCTCAAATACTTCTCCGACAATTGTCTTTGGTTTATTATCTTTAATTTCTTGTGCTGCCTGTTCGTATTTCGCCATACGCTCAGCATCAATCGTTGTCTCCTCAGTTGTTGTCTCCGTTGTTTGGGCTTGTTGCTGAGATAATACGGCACCTGATGCAAATAGCAAACCTAGCGCAACTGCCCCTCCTAAAATAACCTTTTCTTTCTTGTTCATAATTCTCTCACTTTCTAAATCGTAAGTTTTACGTTTTAGAGTATACTCTTTGATAGAACCCTTGTCAACAAAATTCTTCAAAATTTTTTCAAACCCAAAAAAAGCCTTCCCAAACACTGTTGGAAAGGCTCGATATTAAGCTTCTACTAATGAACTTAAAAGATAAGCATCGACTAACTGTTGCGTTGCTTCAACCGAATCAAGATGCGTTCTTTCATAAGAGTGGCTTGATTCAATTCCCGCACCGAGTAAGGCGTGTTTCACTTCTGCTCCAGCTCGCATTGCTGCTGAGGCATCACTACCATAATAAGGATAAATATCTAATTTAAATGGAATATTCTTCTCCTTACATAGAGACACAAGATGTTGACGGAAATCAAAATTATAAGGCCCAGAACCATCTTTCACACAGACAGAAACGGTGTATTCGTCTGTTTGTTGGTCATCCCCCATCGCACCCATATCCACGGCTAAAAATTCAACCGCTTTTTCTGGAATGCTACTGTTGGCTCCCGTTCCAGTTTCTTCAATACAACTGAACATGAAATGAGTTGTTACTGGCAATGTGATTCCTTCTGATTTGTATTTCTTTAATAAGGTTAATAAAATCGCTGCACTCACTTTATCATCTAAGAAACGGCTCTTGATGAATCCTGTTGGTGTAAGGATAAAACGTGGATCAAAGGATACAAAGTCCCCTACTTCAATTCCTAATGCACGCGTTTCGGCTTCGTTTGTCACTTTCGCATCCAAACGAACTTCCATATTATCTTGACTGCGCTCCACCGTTCCCGCTTCACGGTATACGTGTACGCTTGTTTGATGTAAAAGAATCGTTCCAGAAACAGTCGTTCCATTGCTAGCAACGTGAACCGTACAGTTTTCTCCTTCTATCATATTCCAAGCAAACCCACCAATACGGTCGAGTTTTAAGCGTCCATCTGGTTTTACTGCGCGAACAATCGCACCAAGTGTATCGATATGTGCCGTTACCACACGCTGTTTCTCATCCATTGCTCCAGGTACTGTTACAACCACTAATCCTTTTGCTGTACGTGTTGGCTCATATCCCATATCTGTTAAGACATCGATTAAATAATCCTGCACATCTTTGGTATAGCCAGTTGGTGACGGAATTGCTACAAGTTCTTTCAAGAAGTTTACAGTTTGATTCATACTTTCTCCTCCATTTCACTGTAAGATTAGTATAGCACATTGCTGTTAAAATCAAACTGTTAGCAATTGTCAACCTTCATTAGAATCCATTTTTGTAAAAAGGCTTGCATATTAGAATTATTAGATTTATAATATATATATATTACAACTTGAAAGGATGTATTTCATGAAAAAAGCAATGAAATTATTCGCTGTGTTATTTACAGCATTATTCGTACTATTAGGATGTGCGAAAGAAGAAACTGCTACATTCGAACTTAAGGAAGGTCCAGTTACTACAACATTAACTTATTACTATAAAGGGGACGTCGTAACAAAGCAAACCACTGAAACAAAAATCGCTATTTCTGATTTACCAGTCTCTGAAGAAAAAGCAATGGCAGATCTTAAAGAAGAGAATGAAGAATACTCTGCAATCAAAGGGATTACTGCTTCTCTAGAATCAAAAGACGGAGTGATTACTCAAGTTTTAACGATTGACTATTCAGTAGCTAAAGTGGAAGATCTGAAAAAAGCTTTCCCAGAATCTTTCTCAGGAGACGGTAATGTAGTAAGTTTCAAAGCCTCTAAAGAATTGGTTGAAAAAGCAGGATTTAAAGAAAAGAAATAATTAAATAAGTAAGACCGGTAAAGAGCTCTCTCTTTCTGGTTTTACGATACATAACTAACAGTTATGAGTATATTACAAACCGAAAGGATAACCTTCATGAAAAAAGCAATGAAATTATTCGCTGTATTATTTACAGCATTATTCGTACTATTAGGATGTGCGAAAGAAGAAACTGCTACATTCGAACTAAAGCAAGAAGGTCTTGTTTCTACTTTAGTTTATTACTATAAGGGAGACGTTGTTACTAAACAAACAGCAAAATCTGAAATTGATTTAAAAAAACTTCCAATTTCAGAAGAAGAAGCACTTAAAAAATTCCAAGAAAACACTGATATGTATAACTCAGTTAAAGGTGTAACTGCTACTCAAGAAGTTAAAGATGGCATTGTTACTCAATTTGTGACTGTAGACTACACTGTTGCTAAACTTTCTGATTTAAAGAAAGCCATCCCAAGTGATTTTTCTGGTCCAGGTGAGAAAGTAAGTTTCAAAGCTTCTAAAGAAGCACTGATTAAAGCTGGCTATACTGAAAAGAACTAATTAAATAAAGAAGACCGGTAAAGAGCTCTCTCTTTCCGGTTTTACGATATATAACAAAAAGTGAGGTAAAAATCATGAACAAAACAACAAAAGCATTCGCACTTCTATTTACAGCTGGTCTAGTATTAGCAGGTTGTGGCCAAAAACAAGACACAACTGCTACTACACAAGCAGAAACAAAAGCAGAAACAACAGCTGCGCAAACAACGGCTACTCCAACGACAGCGACTCCAACAACTGTTGCTCAAGCAAAAACTGAAATACCGGCCGGTGCTCAAAAAACAGTTTTTGAAGCTAGTGCTAAGGGTGGTACAGAAACAATGACAGTGTATTATAAAGATGATGTCATATTGAAACAAGAAACAGTAGAAGTTTATACTCTTTCACAACTAGAGGTGGAAAACGCTCTTGAAAATCTTAAAAATAATGCTACCAGAACAAAAGAAGCACTTAAAGACCTTATCGGAAAAGGGTTTGAATATAATACTGAACACAAAGGCGATATTTTCACGATTACATATTCATTCGATTACACTAAAATCGATTTGGATAAATTAAAAGAAAAGATTCCTGGATTAAATCTACGTGATGATAAAACTCTAAGCTACTCTGAATTTAAAGAAGCGCTCATTAAGGGTGGCTATAAAGAAAAACAATAGTAAAATTCTAAATTAAAAAGGGAGAAGAGAGACCTCTTCTCCCTTTTTTCAAAAATGAAGGAGACTATGCATGAAGAACACAGTGAAAGTATCTGCACTCCTCTTTACCAGTGCATTCCTCTTAGGTGCGTGTGGACAAGAGAAAAAAGAAGAAACAACGATTGCTACGACTCAAGCCCCCACAACTCAGGTAACCACGCAAGAGACAACGACTACACCAGCAACAACGACTGCTCTATCGCAAACTACTCAGGGTACACAATCGGATGCTAAAGTTGACCAAGTCGCATTTGAAAAAATTAATGGAAACAACATCACGAAAGTCAAGATTACCTTTAAAGATGGCTTGATTCAAAAAATAACTACCGATTCCATTATCGATTTTGACATATCAGGCTTGCCAGAAACCTCTAAAGAAGCTTTCAAACAAGCGTTGCAAACACAAAAGCAAAATATGGAACAAAGCTATAATCAACTCAAAGATCAAATTCAAGAAGTCACTGGCCTAAAAATTGATTTTCGTATGGAAGGAACTAAATACATCCAATCATATGAAGTAGACTATTCAAATGTAGACTTTGACAAGCTGCAAGAAATTGATCCAGATTTTACATCTAAGGAAGAGGCAACGAATTACGAGCAAATCATACAATCTCTACTCGATGCCGGATTTACAAGAGTTAACTAATCATAAACTTGTAGGAAGGAATTCTATAAAATGAATACAAAAATCAAACAGCTAACACTTTTAGCAACTGCAGGTTTCTTACTAGCCGCTTGTGGACAAGGTAAAAAAGAAGAAACAACGGTTGCGACAACAACTCAAGAAACGACAGCTGCTCCAACAACTGTTTATAGCTTAGAAGATGCTCAAAAAGCAGTTTTTGAAACTGTTAGTGTCAGTGGTAAAGACACCGTGACATTGTATTATAAAGATGATGTCTTATTGAAACAAGAAGCAGTAACCAAATTTATTGTTTCAAAAATGGAAGAGAAAAATCCTCTTGAAGTACTTAAAAAAACTGCTCAAAAGACCCAAGAAAAACTAAAAGATTTTATTGGTAAAGGATTTGAAATAAAAACAGATTACAAAGATGATATTTTCACATTTGCTTATTCATTCGATTACACAAAATTGGATTTGCAAAAATTAAAAGATTTTATACCAAAATTGAATCTTCGTGATGATAATACTATTAGCTACTCTGACTATAAAGCCTCCCTCGCTCAGGAAGGCTATAAAGAAAAACAAACAACTGCTGCCAAGGAGAATGCTGTACAACCTGTACAAGCTCCAGAAGGTCAAGAGGTCGCAGTTTTTAGAGCTACATTGGGTCCAGAGGTTACAGAATACATCGTTTATCATAAAGGCGATACTATCACAAAAGTAGTCTTAAAAACACACAGAAACTTCGAAAAGTTTGGCAACGCTAAGGACACACTCCTAAAACAAGAAAAACTTTATACTGAAGAAGATGTTAAGGAGCGTAAAGAAAAATATCGTTCTATAGACGGCGTTTCTATTTCATATGAAGTTAATGGATACACTGTTACAACGATTGAAGAATTTGATTATACAAAAATTGATTTCGCAAAACTAAAAGAGATTGATCCTAAAAGCCAACTTTTTACTAGTTTCAGTGAAATGAAATCCGATTTCGAAAGTCAAGCCATTTTTGAACAAGTTCAATAAAATTTTTAAAAACTTAAAGGATGTAGCACTATGAATACAAAAATCAAACAACTAACGCTTTTAGCCTCTGCAGGTTTCTTACTTGCGGCTTGCGGACAAAATAACTCAGCAGAGACAACACAAGCAGCTCAAGAAACAACACAAGCGATAATAAACAATCAAAACTGAACCCGGCTAACAATCAACAGAGCCAGGAAAAAGCGGCAGACAATCAACAAACTAAAGAAAAAGCGACTGACAATCAACAAAACAAGAAAAAGTCGAACGCACAAAATAGTACAAATTCTAACCAACAAAGCAGTAGCAACCTTCCAAAAGACGGTGAAGCTGTCTATAAACTAGAAAAAAATGGAGTCACAACCTCTATAAAATATTATTTCAAGGATGACATCGTATATCAACAAGATGCTGTATTTGCTTTTAATCCTAAAGAAATGGGGAAAACCGAAGAGGAAGTGCAAAAAATCGTCAAAAAGAGACACTCCATTTACAACGGCGTTAAAGGATTCGAATCTAATATTGCGCGTAAAGACGGTATTTACTACCACACACTCAAAATTGATTACAATAGTATCGACTGGAAAGAACTTCATAAACGTGATCCTGAAACCCATACGTCTGAGAATCCACCAGCTTTAAAATATAGTGACGCTGTAAAATCAAGACTTGAAGAAGGTTACGTTAAACAATAAATAGTAAGGGATTTTGAGGAAGGGTTATCCTAAAATGAATAAACACTTGAAAACATCGATTGCATTACTCTCTTTAATTTTTGCACTTTCGGCTTGCGGACAAAACAATTCAGCAGGCAGTGCTACAGAGACTTCGCAAGCAGCTCAAGCAACTACCACTGCTCCAACAACACAAGTAGCATCCAATAAACAAGAAGCAACAGCAGCTCTGACTAAAGATGGTGAGGCTACATATAAACTTGAAGAGATAGGCAAAACAACAATACTCCAATACTTCTTCAAGGATGACATCATCTATAAGCTAATTGGAATCTACACTTATGACCCTAAAGGATTAGGTAAGTCTGACGAAGAGGTTGTTCAATTTCTGAACAAAGATCAAGCTTTTTTTGAAGGTGTGACTGGAATAAAGACTACTGTTGAGCAGAAAGATGGACAGTACATTCAAACAGTAACAATTGATTACCAAACGATTGACTGGAGAGAGTTATATAAACGCGCTCCAGATCGCTATCCCGCAAAAAAGCCGAAACCATTGAAATTTAGTGACGCTGCAGATAAATTACTAAAAAACGGCTTCGTTAAACAATAAATTCAAACACAAAAACAGCACCAAAGACAATCCTTGACTGTCCTTGGTGCTGTTTTCTTGTCTAAAATTTGCGATGTAACAAAATTGTTACGTAACATTTTTGTTACATCTTCTTTTGTATCATTTATGATACGTATCATAAATGATACAAAATTACCATATTTGGTAATTGCATCCTCTTCCCTTATCAGCGAGCGCAGTAGAAGTATTAGCACTTAAAATAATTAGAATATTAAGTTCAAGGATTACAAAAAAGAATCAGTTTATTGAAAGAATAGCGGGAATAGTATTGAAACGAATAAGAGGGAGTAAGGAATTTATTCCCTACTCCCTCTTTGAGGATTCAAAGGCGAGAGACACCGGCTCGAGCCGGTGCCCCACTATTACTCTTTCAATATAAAACTGATTCTTTAAAGTAATCCTTGATTTCTTTACTCGAATGATAATTGGGCGGATAGTTCTACCGCGCGCTTTTCAAAGGTCACCATTCCCTCTTTCAACGCACTTTGCAGCCCTTCTAGCGAACCATTCACTAGCTTCTTATTATCCACAACTCTTTCCCCATTAATCCATACATCTTGAACATTAGATGCGTTGGCTGAATACACCAAGGCCGCATACGCATCATGCACAGGGAACATATTCACTGAGGATGTTTCGACAAGCACCACATCCGCTTTTTTGCCTGCTTCAAGCGTTCCAACTTCTTTGTCGAGTCCAAGCGCTTTTGCCCCGCCTCTTGTCGCCAAAGCCACGATTTCTTTTGCAGGGAACGCGCTACGGTCCTTCAGATGCGTTTTATGGAAATTAGCGACCATTCGCATTTGTGTAAATAAATCCAGCGTATTGCCACTACTTGGGCCGTCCGTTCCTAATCCAACCGTCACTCCATGGTCTAGTAAACTACGAATCGGTGCGACACCTTTTGCAGACTTGGTATTGGCACCGATGCAATGAACGACGCTGACCTTTGGATACTTAGCCAGAATTTCGACATCAGATTCCGTCATTAGTATTCCGTGCGCCAGGATAACCGGCACTTCAAAAAATCCAAGTGACTCTAAAAATTCGATTGGTGTTTGGTTATAGGTTTTACGGAAATAATCCATCTCGTACGTCATCTCAGAAACATGGAGCGTAATAGGAACTTGGTTTTCTTTCGCAAACGCTAGAATCGCTCTCATCACTTCTTCGGTATTTGTATTCGGAGCATGGGGGGCAATTAATGGGTGTACGAGTTCGTCACCTTTCCACTCGTCAACAAACGCTTGAGTATACGCTAAAGCTTCATCTGTATTCTTACTATCGGGTGTCTTCATATCGATAATCGTTTCGCCGACTAAAGAGCGCATCTTCATTTCTTTTGCGACTTTGGCAACGGCGTCTTCAAAATAATACATATCACACATCGCCGTCACCCCTGCCAGCTGCATCTCTGCAATCGCATAGGCCGTGCTCTTGGCGATTAACGGTTCATCGACCACTTCTTGTTCTAGGGGAAATAGGAAGCGTCTGAGGCGATCTGGGCAATCGTCTCCTAATGAACGGAAAGGAATCATCCCGCAATGCGTATGAGCGTTCACGAATCCAGGAAGCAGGATTCCACCATGCGCGTCTATCCACTGGTCTGCCTTACTCTCCTCAAATTGATACATCGCACCAACTTCTACAATCGAGTGCTCCTCAATCACTAAGTACCCATTTAAGTACTCTGTAAAGGCATCATCCATCGTTAAAATCCATGCGTTCTTATAACCGATTCTCATTACTGCCACTCCCTTTCCTGTCTTCTTCATTCTAATTGAATTCCATTATAAGAACAATCAAAACTCGTATTAGAAGAACAAAGCCGCCAGTCTAACAACTCTCTAGCGGCTTCGTCTACTCTTTATTCTGACCTGTCCTTAAATAGAATTCAAAATCCTATTATTGGTTTAAGATTTTATTCCATTGGTCAATCCAAGATTTAAGGTTTTCGTTTACAAGTTTGAAATCAACTGTCTTCGCACGTTTTGCAACGTCACCATAAGTCATTGTTTTCACTTCGTTGTCTGCTAATTTTACATCTTTGTTAACAGGAGCTTCACTCAATGATTTTGCTTTTACAGCTTGGTTTTCAGCGCCGATACGGAAGTTGACATATTTGTACGCATTTTCTTTGTTTTTCGCATCTTTAACAATGTTCACTGTGTTGTAGTTTGCATAAGTTCCAGATTCAGGAACAACAGAAACGACATTACTGTTGGCTTTTTGTACGGTTGGAATCGCAAAGTCTACAACGACTGCTACTTGCACTTCTCCAGCTTGGAACATATTTGCTAAGTCACTTGATTTAGAATATGTTTTAACGATATTTGGTTTTAATTCTTCAAGTGCTTTGAAGGCTGCTGCCCCTTTATCGTCTTTAAGAGCTTTGCCGCCTTTATCAGCCGCTACAGATAAGAATAATGGACCACCTGTTGTTGTGATATCAGGAATCGCCACTTTACCTTTCAAATCTTCTGACCATAAATCGCTCCAGTCTTTAATTTCACGACCTAATTTCTTTATCGTAAACAATCGCAATACTGTTAATAGAGAAAGGAATTCCTCCGCCGTTTTGGAACACTTCTTTAGCGCCATCTGTTAATAACGCAAGGTTTGGAATTTCTTTTTCAGTTACGGTTTCAAATAATCCTTCAGTTGTTCCTTTTGTAGAACCTGATTGTGATAATTCGATAACGTCGATGTTGCTTCCGCCACTTTGAACTTTTGTTAAACGTTCTGAAGCATTCCCAACTTCTAATGTCACTTTAACGCCATTCGCTTCAGCAAAAGGATTGATAATGTCGCGCTCAACGATATCTTGGCTTAATCCAAATGTGGATACGACTAATTCAGAAGAAGCGCCTTTTGAAGCATCTCCTCCTGCTGTTGTGGCATCATTCTTTGGTAAATTTGCTTGGCTATTTCCGCAACCTGCTAAGACTAATAACGACGCTACTGCAAGACCTGCAATTGATTTTTTCATGTGTGTACACTCCTTAAATTTTTTATTTTATAACACAATGACATGATCTTTAGGGAACGCTAGAGAGACTTTCGTTCCAACTTCTAAAACGGCTGGGTTGTTCACAAGAAGCACTCCCACTTCCGTTTTCACTTCATACTGATACGCTTTTCCGATGAAGGTTCTTACTAAAATTTCGCCTGGAAGAACACCATCGCCCTCGTTCAAGAGTTCGATATGGTCTGGACGAATTGTTACTGTCGCATCGCCTTCTTTAGCATGTTCCAGCGTTTCAAGAACAAGTCCATTCGACAATTGAACAGCGTTTTGGTCTTGCACCGTTCCTTTGATGAAGTTTTCAAATCCAATAAAACGAGCGACAAACTCAGTGGTTGGATGTTGATAAATTTCTTCAGGAGTACCGTATTGTTCGATAATCCCATTATTCATAACGGCTACCTTATCCGAAATTGAGAAACATTCCTCTTGGTCGTGCGTCACGAATAAAGTCGTAATCTTGAATTGTTGCTGGATGCGTTTGATTTCTAGACGCATTTGCAGTCTCAGTTTGGCATCCAAGTTACTTAACGGTTCGTCGAGTAATAAGAGTTTTGGTTCAATGACAAGCGCTCTAGCAAGGGCCACACGTTGTCTTTGCCCCCCTGACAGTTGCTTTGGATAGCGGTCGCCAAGTTCTGCTAAGCCACACACCTCAAGCATTCTAGCGACTTTCTCGTCAATCACTGCTTTACTTTCTTTTCTCACTTTCAATCCAAACGCTACATTTTCAGCCACTGTTAAATGCGGGAATAATGCGTAGCTTTGGAATACCATCCCGAATTGTCTGTGATGGACAGGCACTTTTGTCATGTCCTCACCGTCTAATTCGAAAGTTCCGCTATTTTGATTAAGGAGTCCCGCTACAATTCGAAGCGTTGTCGTTTTCCCACAACCACTCGGACCAAGCAAGGAAACTAATTCCCCTTTTTCAATCGATAAATTCAAATCTTTTAAAATATGATGCTTATTATCATAGATCATATTTACATCTGTTAATTTTACAAATGACATATCTTTCTCCTTATGAAATGGAAGCTAAGCCCAACGTTTTTTCAATCGCAATCATAATCCCCATCGTTACAAACATTAGAATCACAGATAATGCTGAAACAGATGGATCGTAGTTGAATTCCATGTAACTTAATAAAGTCGTTGGAAGCATGGTCACTCCTGGACCCGATAAGAACATCGAAACAGGAACATTATTGAATGAGTTCACGAACGCTAGCATGAACGCCGCGAAAATTCCTGAAGTGATATTTGGTAAGAGCACCGTCGCAAAGGCTCTCTTCTTCGTACATCCGAGCGTCCAAGCAGCCTCTTCCATCGAAACATCAACTTGTTCCATACTCGATCCAACGACACGAATCACATATGGGATACTAATGAGGAAGTGCCCAATCAGTAATCCCGGTAGAATTGGGAATTTAAAACTCACAACAATCATTTGATAGAGGGAATACCCTACGACAATCCCCGGAATCATCGTTGGCGATAAGAAGAAATCCTTCATTAACTTCTTCCCTTTAAATTTGTCTCTTGATAATACATACGCTGCTGGCACTCCAATGACTAATGCAAGGAGTGTTGCCACAACGCCCACAAGTAAGCTGAGTTGTAAGCTCGACATAAAGGCTTTTGACGTAAGCGCCATAATATACCAGTCGATGGTAAATCCTTTAATCGGGAAGGTAATAATCGCTTCTGTCCCAAAGGAAGTAATCACGATAATCACGAGTGGTAAGAATAGGAATAAGAAGACAACAGTCGCAATCATTGTTAGTAATTTATTTACGCAATGTCTCCACCTCGCTTATCCATCGATTTCGCTAAGAGATTCAATGCCTTCATCACGGCAAATGTAATCACAATCATGACAAGCGCAATCACACTCGCACTTGTCCAATCACCAAGCGTTGTCGCACGTTGGTAAAGTAATGTCGCTAACATCATCTTTTTATTTCCACCTAATAATTGTGGAGTTGTATATGCGGTAAGTGTCCCTGTAAATACGAGAATACTTCCGACAATCATCCCCGGAAGCGATAGTGGCAAAATAATCTTGAAGAAGCCTTTTAAAGGACTTAGCCCAAGCGTTGCCGCAGCTTCAAGTAGATCATCATCAATATTTTCCAGAATCCCTACAAGCGTCATAATCATCGTTGGTAAAAATAAATAAACCGAACCGATAATAATCGAGAAGTCTGTATATAAGAGTGACATTGGCTCATGAATCAGGCCAAACATCATGAGTAAATTATTAATAACTCCGTTTTTACCAAGAATCGTAATCCATGCAAAGCTTCGAATAACAGAGTTTGTTAAAAGTGGGAATAGCGTTAACGCAATTAGAATCCCTCTCCATTTCTTCGATACTCCAGAAATGACGTATGCTGCCGGCAAGCCCAAAACAGCACAAAAAATCGTAACGATCAAGGAAATACTAAGCGTACGTCCTAACACCGCCATAAAATAGGAATCTTTGAAAAAATCAATATACAGTTGCAAAGAAAAACTACTTTCTGGGAATACCGTTGGAATCAAGCTACTTAGTAACGGAAGTACTAAGAAAAAGCATAATAAAACAATCCCAGGAAAGAGCAACGTATATCGAACGTTCTTTTTCATAATACATCTCCTTGTTCGTTTTTAGACTTATATTATACGGCTAATTATAAGAATTTTCAATATCGATTTCCAAAAATTTCCAAACAAAAATTTTTATATACGCTCTATTAAATTCGTGTTCAAATCCCTTTCCAACCCGACATCCCAACGAGTGTAGAACAACATTAGTGCCTTTTAATAAGCTGACTAATCAAAGTTCAAGGATTACAAAAAAAAATCAGTTTATTGAAAGAATAGCGGGAATAGTATTGAAACGAATAAGCAGGAGTAAGGAATTTATTCCTACCGAAAATACTCTATGGAGTTAGACGCAGTAGCTGATTGCATTAAGCTTCATCACTCGTGATTCGCTTAATCCTAATCAGCCTTGCGGGGGTAAGACTACAAAGCAAAAAGGATTCACACTGTGAATCCTTTTTTGTCTTTGGTCTTACTCCCTGAGGCTTCAAAGGCGAGAGACACCGGCTAGAGCCAATGCCCCTTGCCCTTCCTTTTAGCGAGCGTAGAAGAAGCATTCCTGCTTTACTAACTCGCACAATAAAAAGTACGAAGATTATCTATCTTATGTATAAAAACAAAGATTACCTCGGTTTCTATAATAACAACAATAGCGACTAGTAACCGATGCGAATTAGCAGGAGGTAGGAATTCATTCCTTACCTAAAAAACTCTATAGAGTTAGACGCAGTAGCTGATTGCATTAAGCTTCATCACTCGTGATTCGCTTAATCCTAATCAGCCTTGCGGGGGTAAGACTACAAAGCAAAAAGGATTCACACTGTGAATCCTTTTTTGTCTTTGGTCTTACTCCCGGTAGGATTGAGACCTTGGCTCTTCGCTTTCCATTTTAACGAGCGGAGAACAACATTACTGCCTTTTTATAAGCTAACTGACCAAAGTTCAAGGATTACAAAAAAGAATCAGTTTATTGAAAGAATAGCGGGAATAGTATTGAAACGAATAAGAGGGAGTAAGGAATTTATTCAATACTCCCTCTTTAAGGCTTCAAAGGCGAGAGACAACGGCTCGAGCCGGTACCCCGCTATTACTCTTTCAATATAAAACTGATTCTTTAAAGTAATCCTTGACTAATATTATCGAATAGATACATTTTCTAAAGCAACTAATGCTTCTTCTACGCGAGTCATGGCGGACTTAATAACATCCTCCTCCAACGTCGCATTGCGGTTCACAAACAATAATGAATACGCTAATGATTGGAATCCTTCTGGCACGTGTTCCCCTTTATAAACGTCGAATAATGTTACTTTCGATAAGAACTCACCAGCATTTGCACGAATCACATCCACTAACTCAGCATGTGTTAATGAAGTTGGTGCTAAGATTGCGATATCGCGCGTCATGCTTGGATATTTCGCAACCGATTGAATCACTGCTTCTTGTAAGTTTGCTTCAAGTAAGGGTTCCACATCTAACTCGAAGACGAAAGTGTCTTGTAAGTCTAATGCTTTTTGAACCGTTGGATGAACTTTACCAATTAAACCAATCGCTTCGCCGTCTATAAGAATACGCGCTGTTTGTCCGGGGTGTAATTCTTCGATGTCTGTTAAAGGCTCGAAACGTACACGGTCTAAGCAGTCTAGTTGTGCGAAGTACGCTTCTAGAATTCCTTTTACCACATAGAAATCCACTTTCTCTGCTTTATGGTTCCAGTTCGCACTTGTCACGTCTCCTGTTAAAATACCCGCAATGACTTCGTTCTCGATGAAATCTTCATTGCCAGCAGTACCTAACTTGAACACACGGCCTGCTTCGAATAATTTCACGTTGTTTTGAGAACGAGCCACATTGTATTGAACGGCTTCTAATAAACTTGGTAATAGTGATTGACGTAATTCGCTACGATCTTCACTCATTGGCCAGCTTAAACGCACGCTTGTTGCGTCTTTCTTCGTAAACCATTTTGATTTCTCTGGAGTTGTTAAGGCATAAGTATACGCTTGTGAAAGTCCAGCTCCTTGCATGAATTGACGAGTGTAACGGATGAAGCGTTGTTTATCTGTTAATCCACCCACTGAACTTTCAGTTGTTGGTAATGTTGCAGGAATTTTATCGTATCCGTAAATACGTCCCACTTCTTCCACTAAGTCTGCTTCGATAGAAATATCAAATCTCCATGCAGGGATTGTCACGTCGAAACGAGTTCCTTCTACAGCTGTTGGATATTCTAATTGTGCAAACACTTGTTTCACTTCATCAAGTGTTAAGCTTGTTCCTAAAACGTGGTTTAAGCGCTCTAGAGTGATGCTTACAACTGGTAATTCTAAATCGTAGCTTTGTACAGAAGCAAATTCTTCTTTCACTGTTCCGCCACCAAGCTCAGCAATCAATGCTGCAGCGCGTTTTCCAGCTTGAACGATTGTTGCTTTGTTAATGCCTTTTTCAAAACGAGCACTTGATTCACTACGTAAGTTATGTTTTTGAGAAGCAAGACGAACCGCTTTAGAATCGAACAATGCCGCTTCTAATAACACTGTTGTTGTGTCTTCTGAGATTTCAGTGTCTAATCCACCCATTACCCCAGCTAATGCGACAGGTTTGCCGCCTGAAGTAATCACGATTTCGTTTTCTAATGTACGTTCTTCCCCATCTAAAGTCACTAATGTTTCGCCTTTAGTTGCACGACGAACATGGATGGCTTTTTCAGGTAATTTATCATAGTCAAATGCATGAAGCGGTTGACCGTATTCCATTAAGATGTAGTTTGTTACGTCCACTAAATTATTGATTGGACGAACGCCAGCTGCGATTAAACGGTTTTGCATCCATTGTGGACTTGGAGCCACTTTAACGCCTTCGATTAAGAATGCGTGGTATGCAGGAGCGTCTTCTTCGTTTTCTACAGAAACTGTAACAACTCCTGGAATTTCAGAAGAAGTGCCTTTTTCGAATGAATCTGGTTCTAAAGTGTTCTTCAAGTTGTAAATCGCACTGATTTCGTGAACAGAACCGCGCATGCTTAACGCGTCAGAACGGTTAGCAGTGATGTCGAGTTCCACAATCGCTGAATCAAGCGCTAATGCATGAACTGCGTCGCTTCCCACTTCAATGCTGTCATCTGTGAACACATAAATTCCATCTTCGTATTCTTTTGGTACTAAGTTACTTGGCACGCCGATTTCTTGCAATGAACAAATCATTCCTTGAGATTCTACGCCACGTAATTTCCCACGTTTAATTTTATGACCGCCAGCAATGCGTGCACCGTGAGTCGCTACGATCACCTTCTGGCCTGCTGCGATATTTGGAGCTCCACACACGATTTGAAGAGGCTCGTCTTGTCCTACTTCTACTGTGACAATGTGTAAGTGGTCTGAATCTGGATGGTCAACGACTTCTGTTGCTAAACCAACCACTAGTCCTTTTAAGCCTTCGCCTGGAATCGTTACGCTATCGACTTCAATCCCTGTACGAGACATTTTTTCTCCTAATTCTTGAGGAGTGATTTGTGATAAATCAATATATTCATTTAACCATTCGTATGATAATTTCATGTTCTTCCTCCTCTTATGATTCTTTCGTAAATTGGCTTAAGAAACGCACATCGTTTGTATATAATGAACGAATATCTTCAATTCCATATTTCAACATGGCAATACGGTCTTGACCTAACCCGAAGGCAAATCCACCGTAAACACTTGAATCCACACCAGCAGCTTCAAGGACGTTTGGATGCACCATACCACTACCTAACACTTCAATCCAACCTGTTCCTTTACATACAGAACATCCTTCACCACCACATTTGAAGCAGCTAATATCCACTTCTAGAGATGGCTCAGTGAATGGGAAATAACTTGGACGAAGACGCACTTCACGGTCTTCCCCGAACATTTCTTTGGCAAATGCGGCAAGAGTTCCTTTTAAGTCTGACATCGTAATGTGTTTATCGATCACAAGACCTTCGATTTGATAGAACTGATGTGAGTGAGTCGCATCATCGTTATCACGACGGAATACACGACCCGGACTTAACATCTTCAATGGGCCTTTCGTAAAGTCATGTTTTTCCATTGTACGTGCTTGTACTGGAGAAGTTTGTGTACGAAGTAAGTACTCTGGAGTGATGTAGAATGTATCTTGCATGTCACGCGCTGGGTGATCTTTTGGCAAGTTCATCATCTCGAAGTTATAGTGGTCTGATTCCACTTCTGGGCCTTCTACGACTTGGTATCCAAGGCCGATGAAGAAATCTTCCACTTGGTCTTGAACGTGCGCTAATACGTGCGCAGTTCCACGTTCCATTGAACGTCCTGGCATTGTGACGTCAATCGTTTCAGATTGTAACGCTTCTTCTAGCGCTTTTGCCTCAAGCACTTCTTTAACAGAAGCGATTTTTTCTTCTAAGACAGAACGTAATTCATTGGCAAGAGCCCCCACTTTTGGTTTCTCTTCGTTGGCTAAGTTTTTAATGTTTTTAAGAACTTCCGTGATTGGTCCTTTTTTCCCTAATTGTTGTACACGAATTTGATCGAGCTCTTTTAAGTTTGTTACTTCTTCTAATGAAGCAAGCACATCTTTACGAATCGCATCAAACTGTACTTTCATTTCTTCTAAATTCATTGTATTCCTCCTTATAAAAATAAAAATCCCTTATAGCCAATAGACTATAAGGGACGAAATTTCGCGGTACCACCCTTGTTCCTTGAGACCTGCTCAAAACACTTGGACGCTGTTAACGGGGGCGACCCGAACCATTATTCATCCGTGAATCCCAATGGCCACTCCGGAAGTGAAAAGTTTGAAACGTGACTTGGAAGACTTGCAGTCAGGATCTTCCTCCCTGAAAAGCTTTGTTAAAAACCCTTTTCCATCAATGTGTTTTCTATATATGCTTTATCCTATCATAACGACGTGAAAAATGAAAAAGGAAAAATTATTCTAAAAGAACATTTGAATCGCAAGTATAATGATTAAAAGAACCACCACTGAAACTAGCCACACATTTAAGAAATGATTGTACTTTTTTTCGAAGTCCTGATTTTTGGAGTACGGTGTACTTGTACACTTTCTTCCTCATGTTCAGAATGAAAACCTTCTTCTCCTTCATAAAGAGCGACAAACGACTGTCTCTTCGCTCTCTGTCTAGTTTCTAGTTCTTCTAACTCTCGATTCTGTTTTTTTCTAATTGTTCTTTATACGATTTTTCTCGTTAATAAAGGTTCATTTGGCATTGATTATTCTCCTTTATGCATCCAAGCATACTGTGCTGCAATAATCGTCTTCGCATCCGCAATTTCGCCTGCTTGGATTTTTTGCATCACTTCTTCGAGTGGCATCCATAAGATTTCAACAAATTCATCTTCATCTGCAGGTTTTGCATCTTCTTTGACCGTCACATTTTTTGCTTGGAATAATGTGATTTTCTCGTCGCAGAATCCAGGTGTTGAGACCATTTCCATCATCTTCACCCATTCCTTTGCAACAAGATTTGTTTCTTCTTCTAATTCACGTTTTGCGGCTTCTAGAGGCACTTCTTCCTTCGAGTCTAATTTTCCCGCTGGAATTTCTAAGAAATGCATTTCTAATGGCTTTCTATATTGACGAACGAGTAACATCTTTCCGTCACGAATGACAAGCACTGCTACTGCTCCTGTATGGAATACAAGGTCTCGCGTAGAAGTTTTTCCATTAGGTAGTTCCACGATATCTTGTGTCACTGTAAAAATGCTTCCTGAATATTTAACTTCTCGTTGAATTGTTTTTTCTGTAAAGTCCATAATTTCGCCTCCATTTTGCTTTATTATAATTGGTTTTAAGCATTTCAACAATTGATTTTACTAAACTTTAAAGACGAAAAAACTGAGTGGCACAAACGACCACCCAGTTTGTTTTTAACGTCGGTTATTTTGTTGTTGTCGAAGTTTGTGAGTTTACAGTTGCTTCATTCGTTTGTAGAAGAACTATTTGTTTTTGCAAAGTACGCATCATAAACTTGTTTAGCTACTTTAGCCGCATAGTCTGATGGTGAACCATCTTTGAAGTATGGTGCAACAACAGCCACTACGATTTCTGGATTATCATATGGCGCATACGAGATGAATGTTGAGTTTTCAACGGCTTCATTAGTATATGCTGGATTTGGTCCCGAATAGAACGCTTCGGCAGTCCCTGTTTTACCAGCGACTTGTGGAGAATACGTTCTGAATGTCGTTGCAGACGTTCCGTTTTCACCATGCGTTACACGGTAAAGACCTTCTTTAATATGATCCAAGATTTCTTTACTCACTTGAATCGAATTCATAATCTTCGTTGGAACAACGTCCTCAAGGTTTCCAATGCCACCACTTGGACTTGTTTCATGAATTTCTTTTACTAAACGTGGAGCAATACGTGTACCACCATTTGCAATCGTAGACATATATTGTGCTAACTGCAACGGTGTGTATAAGTCAAACTGCCCGAACGCAAAGTCAAGTGCAGAGAAGGCATCTGCTGTTCCACCATTGTATCCTTTCCCTTCATTCGGAAGGTCAATACCAGTACGAACACCAAGTCCAAACTGTGCATAATACTCACGGAGTTTATCAAATAGGCTTAGATTAATATTTAAACGTCCGCCTTTTTCATACGTTGTTTGTCCACCCATCTTCATCGCCAGTTTAATCATATAAACGTTTGATGAACGTTCTAAGGCATCTAAGTCTGTTAACTCCATTTTACCGTTACGGTTAAACCATGAACTCTTTGGTTTAGACGCCTCGAATTCAATCGGTTCATCGACAATTGTATTATCGTCAAGCGTGATGGCTCCATCCATATACCCTGAAAGAACAGTCGCTGGTTTTACAACAGACCCCATTCCAAACGAGTTATTGATGGCACCAAGCGCATCGTCTTCGACACCCGTTGAATGAAAGTTTTCATCGAATTTCTTTTTCTTCCCTGTAATCCCAAGAACGTCACCATTCTTTGGATTCATCACAACGATATACACACGATCAGCGGCAGGATCCGTCATCGCTTCGACAGACTTCGTTGCAATCTCTTCAATTTTCTTTTGGAATTCAGTATCAATTGTTAAGACAAGGTTTGAGCCACCTTTACCTGGATACGTTTCAGTCGTATTCACCACTTCACCCTTTGTATTGGTTTGTGATTTTACAACTGTCTTCGTTCCGCTAAGCACTGTTTCATATTGTTCTTCTAAATAGCTTGTTCCCACACGGTCGTTTAACGAATATCCTTGTGCAAGTAGCGATTTTACTTTATCTGAAGGTAGCCCTGTTTTTTCAGAGGATACCGTTCCAAGAATCGTCTTTAGCATATCTCCCATTGGATACTCACGGTCCCAGTCAGAATCAACATCGACTCCGCGAAGCTCTCCAAGACGTTCACTGATTTTAGCAACTTCTTGTTCTGTGACCCCTTCATTTTTCAACGTTACTGTTGATAAGGCATACGCACTATTCATCTTCGTGAAAATAGCAATCACTTGTTTTTCGGCATCGCTATAATTTAGTTCATCTGCAGGAATATGTTCCAATTGCATTTCATACGTTTGACTCGTTGAGAGATTTTCTTTCGCAATTCTCTTCTTCTCGTCTGCTGTTAGAAGACTATCGACTTTATCAGGGTTTGTCGCTACCCAGTAGTCTTTCAAGTCACGTTCTTTTAACTCAGAAGCATCTACAGAAATCAATGTCGTTAATTTTTTAGCAGTTTCTAACATCGTTGAGGCTTTAACATCTGCAGGTCTTGTATAGTTAATCGCGAGCTTTGGTTTATTTCCCACTAAAATACGTCCTTGGCTATCGTAAATCGATCCACGCGGAACTGATTTTTTAGCAGTTGTTGTCTCTGTACGTTGTACAAGCGCAACAAACTCGTCTCCTTTGACTAATTGGATATACGCCAAACGGCTAATTAAGGCAATAAATGAAAAGAATACAATTAAAAATAATAAATTCAAACGAAATGGAATATGTGATTTTTTCTTTTTCTTCTTTAATTTTCTTTTAGTAAGCATAATACACTCCATATAACATCTAGTAACTCATAACAGTATACCATAAATCTCGCCCTAATCTGTATAAAAAGGGTAAATAAGTGTTTAAGATTTTTTTATGTGAAAGACTAATTTTTCGTGCAGGCTACTCGTTTCCATGCTATGCTAACAGTAGCACTATGAAAGGAGGTTCCCCATGCAAAAAGGTAATGACCAAGAAGACTTATTATACGCTTAGCTTTTTGATTCCATCGATGATGATTTTAACGATTTTCCTACTCTTTACGATCATCCCATTTGGAAATCGAACATGGCTAACGATCGACCTTGGGCAGCAGTACGTCGACTTCTTTAGTTACTATAAGGATACACTTTTACATCATCCTGAGCAGTTTTTCTATAGCTTCTCGAAGTCTATTGGCGGAGAAATGGTGAGTCTATTGGCATACTATTTAATGAGTCCCTTTAATCTCCTATTTCTACTCATTCCCACTTCCAAAATTGCAATGGGTGTTTCACTCCTTATTTTCTTAAAACTCGTTTTAAGTACGGTCAGTTTTGCAGTGTTGCTGGATGTGAAATTCAAACAAAGAAATTGGACGACACTTCTCTTTGCACTCTCATACGGATTTATGAGTTATCTTTCAGCCAATCAATTGAATGTCATGTGGTTGGATGCGCTTATCGGACTTCCACTTATTATTCTTGGAGTAGATGCTCTACTGAAACATCGAAATCCTTTGTATTATGTAATTCCATTATCCATCACCATTTTAAGCAATTACTATACCGGATATATGATTTGCCTCTTTTTAGGCCTCTATTTCCCATATGCCTATTTAATGGCGAGTGACACTTTCTCTTGGAAAAACTTTGCAAAGCAATTTGCCCAATTTGTATTTTATAGTCTGATTTCTGTTGGATTAATTATGGTCATTCTTCTTCCAACGTTTTATAGCCTTCTAGGAAGTAAAGGGACGGCGACTACGATTGCCTGGAGTTTAAAGTCTGAATACAATCCACTGCTCATAGCTTCCAAGCTCTTTATCGGTAGTTTTGACTTCCATGAAATGCAAAAAGGATATCCGAATATTTTTGTAGGGAGTCTCGACCTATTCAGTTTCCTTTGTTATTTCAAAGAGAAAAAAATCGCTTTATCACAACGTCTCTACGCGCTACTCATTACGATTGTCCTTCTCGTCAGTTTCAATATTGAGATGTTTGATAAATTATGGCATGCTGGCCAACTACCAAATTGGTATTCATACCGATTCTCATTCCTCTTCAGCTTCTGGATGGTCTTTCTTGGCTATCAATGGACACTGAAGAAAACAGCTGTTGGAATTCGTGAGACATTTGTGTATTTCTTCCTTGTATTAGCTTTTGGCATTGGTTTTATCCTCTTCCCTCAAGACTACTTACAAGGCTGGCAGATAGCGCTTGGCTTCGGGCTCTCAATGGGAATCTTGTATAGTCTCATTTTAATAGGACGAGGAAAAAGAACGCATCAAAAATTTCTCATTTCATTTGTGGTGATTGAACTGTTATTAAACAGCATCATCACCTTATCCAGACTTGGGTATGTCATGAATTCTGAATTCAGTGCGTATCAATCGTCATTAGCAAACTGGTCTACCGTATTGCGCCCTGCAGAAAATGAATTCTATCGCAGCGAGAAGACGATTCTTCGTTCGAAAAATGATAGCCTTCAAGTTCCAACGTATGGGGTATCCCATTTTTCATCCACCTTTGAAAAGGAAACGGAACGATTCTTTGAAGCGATGGGTGTTCGTCAAGGAACCGCCTATGTGAACTACAGTAATGGCACGCTATTAACGGATGCCTTACTGGGGATCAAACATACCTTTATCGAAACCACAGGGGCCACTTATAATGAGAGGTGGGAACGAAAAGACTTGGAAGATTTACCAACAATCGCAACCTTTGACGAAGGACACGTCGTCACAAATTCAAACGCACTCTCGATTGCTTATCCGATGAAAGCTATCTTGAAATCGATGAAAGTACCAACAAACCATCCTATTACGATGCAAAATCAATTAGCAAATGCCCTCAGTGGAACCACGAGCCCCAAAAATATTTTCACAAGAGTTTCTTATGAGACAAGCTACGAAAATATTGAGGGTGAACCCATCGTTTATCAACGAGCTCAATTCGAGGACAACACACAATACGGTACAATTACCCTTACTTTTACTCCTGAAACCGATGATCCGATTTACTTAGAGATGGCGGGAACGATGGGAGAAGAAGATTTGGAGATGACGCTAAACGGTGAACTGTATGCCTTTTATCCGGTGCAATCAAAACCCGTTCTTCTCAGCGTCGCCAAGAACCAAAAAGGTCAACCGCAGACACTTCAAATTATCGTGAAGTCAGATGGCTTTGAATTTTCTAAACTCAGTCTTTATTCATTAAACACTTCTCTCTTAAACGAGCGATTAGAGAAGACAAAAGCACAAGAACTAAAACTAGAAAACTTCTCGGCTACAGAGTTTTCAGGAACAATGGAGGTTTCAGAAGACTCGACCGTTCTTACAACAATCCCTTATTCTACAGGATGGAAAATATGGGTCGACGGTCAAGAAGTAGAAACGTACAAGATTTTGGATAGCCTTCTTGGATTTACTATCTCCAAAGGAACTCACCGAATCGAGTATCGTTATACTACTCCACTTTTACCGGAAGGAATCCTTGTTAGTGTCGCTTCTCTTCTGTTACTCAGCCTCATTCTATATAAACGCAAAAAGACCGATGCTTCTTAGGAAACATCGGTCTTCGTTATTTACTGATTATTTAGCAGATTCAAAACGACGAGCTACTTCATCCCAGTTTACAACATTCCAGAAAGCTGAAATGTAGTCTGGACGACGGTTTTGGTAGTTTAAGTAGTATGCATGTTCCCATACATCTAATCCTAATAATGGAGTTTTACCTTCTGATAGAGGGCTGTCTTGGTTTGGTGTAGAAACCACTTCTAATTTCCCGTTAGAAAGAACTAACCAAGCCCAACCTGAACCAAAGCGAGTTGCTGCTGCTTGCGCGAATGCTGCTTTGAATTCGTCGAAGCTTCCGAATGCTTCGTTGATAGCTGCTAATAAAGCACCTTCTGGAGCTTTTGCACCATCAAGAGATAATTGAGTCCAGAATAAGCTGTGGTTTGCATGTCCACCACCGTTGTTACGAACGGCTACACGGATATCTTCAGGAACAGCGTTTAAATCGCTAATTAATTCTTCAACTGTTTTTTCGAATAATTCAGGGTGTTTTTCTACCGCTGCGTTTAAATTTGTAACATATGCATTGTGATGTTTATCATGGTGGATTTCCATTGTACGAGCATCAAATTGTGGTTCTAATGCGTCAAACGCGTATTCTAATTTTGGTAATTCATAAGTCATTACTAAATTCCTCCTAAAATTAAATACAGTTATGAAAACTGTTTCTTTCTTCATTCATCATACCACCCACCAAACACGATACGCAAAAATTATGCCCACTCTTCCAAATCCCCCAAGCGTGTTAATTTATGGTATAATAATCCCGCTACATAGAGAAAGAAAAGAGATGAAAACATGAAATTTACTGATTACGCATTACAGCCTTATTTGCAAAAAGCTTTGGCTGACTTAAAATTTACACAACCAACACCTATTCAAGAACGCATTATTCCTCTTTTATTAAAAGGAGAATCTGTGATTGGTCAATCGCAAACTGGGAGCGGAAAAAGCCATAGTTTCCTATTACCACTCATCAATAAAATTGACCCTAACCGTCAAGAGTTGCAATTAGTGATTACTGTTCCAAGCCGAGAACTCGCAGAACAATTAACCGCGGTTGCTTCACAACTTATTTCATTTAGTGATACAGAAATCTTATTAGAAAAATGTATCGGTGGTACGGATAAAAAACGTCAAGTGGCTAAACTAACGCAAACACAACCACATATCGTCATTGGGACACCTGGTCGTATTTTCGACTTAATGCAAGAAAATGCCCTCTTCGTTCAAACCGTTCAAATGATGGTCGTCGACGAAGCCGATATGACGTTTGACTTAGGGTTCTTAGAAACTGTCGATGAAATCGCGTCTCGTATGCCAGAAAACTTACAATTGTCTGTTTTCTCTGCAACGATTCCAGATAAGATCAAACCATTCTTGAAGAAATACTTGGGCAATCCAAAAGTGATTCAAATCGAGAATACGCAACTCGTTTCACCAACGATTAAAAATCAATTACTAGTCACAAAGGCACAAAATCCAATGGACGTTCTTCGTCAACTTTTAGTGATGGGACACCCTTACCTAGTTCTTATTTTTGTAAACACAAAACAAAAAGCGGACGAAGTGACAAAAGACCTCCGCAATCATAACTTCAAAGTGGCGACGATTCACGGAGATATTCCTTCAAGAGAACGTCGTCGTGTGATGAAACAAATTCAACAAATGGATTATCAATTCGTTGTTGCAACAGACCTTGCTGCACGTGGGATAGATATCGAAGGCGTTTCTCATGTCATCAACTTAGAAATTCCTGGCGAATTAGAATTCTTCATTCACCGTGTCGGTCGTACTGGACGTAATGGTCTTGAAGGAACTGCCATCACTTTCTACACACCAGACCAAGAACAAGCCATTCAAACATTAGAAGGAAAAGGCATTTCTTTTGAAACGGTTGAATTGAAAAATGGCGAGCTTGTCGAAAGTTATGACCGCTCTCGTCGTGAAAAACGTAAAAACACGCAATCTAAAGACTTAGATCCTCGCCTTAAAGGGATGATTAAGAAAGCGCGAAAAAAAGTAAAACCTGGGTACAAGAAAAAACTTGGGCAGGAGATCCGTCAAAAACAACGCAGACAAAATCGTACAAAAAATAAATAATACTGACATCTTCATTATTTCAGATTACTTCGAATCCTTACGGATATCTTCATAGTAATAGTGACGAGGCACCAGCTCGAGACTAAGGTCTCTCGCCTTTAAAGCCTCAAAGGGGACGTATGGAATTATATTCCTACGTCCCCTAATTCGTTTTAATACAACTTCCCGTCACTATTACTATAGAATCCGTATGATTCTTCGTAATCTCGGTATAGTAAATTATTCTCTGCTATTTAATTTTTTGTGGATTTTCTCAAAAATAAAACTCTTAGAAACTTTTTTTCCGTTTCTAAGAGTTATTTTTTTATTGATTCTTATTTTGCTGAGCGATGAATTCTCGCATTCCAAGGAGCCAGTTGAAGGTCGATGTTACTAGTAGGTACATAAACATCCCTACTCCTCCACCAATGCCTAACACGCCAATCACCATATAGATGGTCGCTGGCAAGAACATTGCAGCAATCGTTAACTGTTTCGATACAGTTGGATGCATTTGAATATAGGCTCTCATAAATAAGGCTGTTAATAATCGTACGATAAAACTAATTAGAATCATCAATACATACATCATTAAAGTATTATAAATGAAGCCAAATACTAGTACCCCGATAAATACTAGCCACAGTTTCGACTGGAATTCTTTAATAAATTGTTGCACATTTTCTTTACTGAATCCATTTAAGCCCTCATAAGAAAATTTTGAGGTATTAATGATGGTGTCTACAACAATATGGTCTTGTAAAATCCCGATGGATGGAATCCCTTGACTAGATTCAGACGTCACATCATTATCCGTTGACTTCCCACTTGGGTCAAATACAATATTGAAAACATCAGAACGGTAAACAAATCCCGTATTGTCTCCCGCCGACAACTTACCATCTTGAATCGAGAGGTCTGGGAACTGTTTTGCAACGATGCCTAAGTTCGTATTCATGCTTGCGATATCTTTTCCCAGCACGAATAAAGCCAGGAATCGAAACGAGTAATACGAGTAGGAAAAAGATTCCTTTTGATTTTTTCTTTCAGTGGATTTTTGTAAAAATCGTCCAAATTTTTATTTGGTTTTAAAAATACTCAATTGAATAAACTCTCTAATCGTCATG
>BNJV01001487.1_pt1 | contig 100803 bp, 142 predicted proteins | sample 8540591 | NCBI WGS metagenome assembly BNJV01 (sample SAMD00202457, study PRJDB9452) | human saliva metagenome | host: Homo sapiens
ATAACCGATCGGTCCAGGGTTCGAGTCCCCTGCGGTTCCATGAAAGACAGTGCTCTGCACTGTTTTTATATTTAAAAAGAAGCATCATAATGATCAATTTTTAAAAAGACCAAATCTAAACCATGTGTTTTATGCTAGAATATAAGGTAAAAAGATTGAATAGAAGGGCAATAAAAACTATGGAGAATCTTATTTTTCCTTTAATTGTAAAAATAGCATCCCTAATAATTGTAGTTTTGGCTGGTTTTGTATTGGTAAGGACCGGTTTATTAAAAAGAGGATAGTCTTCCTCTTTCTAAAAATATGCGGTTTTTCCTTCTTTCTCCCTGTGTCATAACTCAGTTCTTTTTCTGTTGAATGAACGCCATCGGTCGGTAGAACCCTCTTTTTATGTTTTTTATATGCCATTCTGGCCAATTTTTTTATTTCTTTTTATTAGAGACTTTACTTAGAAAAAGTTCTTCATTTAAATGTTGTGGAAGAAATGTCTTTGGAGTATACAAACTGCGGCAACTTTGCACTTGCTATTTCTGATTTAGGGAAGATGATAGGTCTCTTCACGATGCTCATTACAGGAATTGTCCTTGGGGGTATGCCGATAAAAAAGCTTTCTTCTTATAAGAAAATATACCTAATTGCCTTTCTTCGACTTTTTGCTTTCCCATTTTTATCTATTGCTTATAAGGCTTTGCAGCATGGTGTCCGGGCTTTTTGAACAATCCGACTTTGTTCTTGGTGACTTTCTTAAGTGCTGCAGCTCCTACTGCGGCAAATGTGTCTCAGTTAGCCATTCTTTTTAGAAAAGAGGAGGAGTATGCGAGTTGTATTAATGCTTTTTACGACACTACTGACGGTAATATCTATTCCTGTTATGGTGTTTTTTAGCGACAAAATATTGACTTGAGATTTATATCAATAAATGAATGGTTGGTGTGTTGTTTAGGAGAGTTTTAGGAAAATAAGTGTTGTAAACAGTACATCAGCATAAAGGAGGAACTCACATGTCTAAGGTAAAAAAAGACACGATCGAAGCAAAAGGTATTGCTATTCAAGTGTACTCAGAAGACTTTAAGAATGACTATATCAGTCTTACAGATATTGCACGATATAAAAATAGTGAAGAACCTAATGTGGTTGTTGCAAATTGGATGAGAAACTATAACACGATAGAATATTTAGGAATATGGGAGCAGTTAAATAATCTTGAGTTTAACCCCCTCGAATTCGAGGGGTTTTTGAAAAAGAAGCAGGTAGTAACGCATTTACCTATCTCCTCAGAAATGGGTTAATATGACAAAAGCAAAAAGGAATATATGTGGAAGCTTTGGAAGAGGTGGCGGTACTTTTGCGCACAAGGATATTGCATTTAAATTTGCCTCGTGGATTTTCAAGCGAGTTTGAGCTATATATCATCAAAGATTATCAAAGATTAAAAAGATGATGAGAATTCAAGATTATCATTAGGTTGGAACTTAAATAGAGAAATCTCCAAGATCAACTATAAAATTCATACAGATGCAATCAAAGAATATCTCTTAAAGGATCTTACCAACGAGCAGTTATCCTATCAATACGCAAGTGAAGCAGATAGTGCTCAATGTTGCCTTGTTTAACAAAAAGAGCTAAACAGTGGCGTGAAGAAAATCCTGACTTAAAGGGAAATATGAGAGACTATGCAAGTCTGAATGAGCTACTGGTTCTTGCAAATATGGAAAGCTATAATGCAATTCTTATCGGTAAAGGTATGGATCAAAAAGAAAGAATGATTGAACTGAGAAAGCTTGCTAGAACACAATTGATGTCACTTGAAAAACTTGGTGACAGTGATATTAAAAATTGAATGAGAAAAATAATTGCATTAATTAATAAAGCGAAACTAAATTTAAAGTGGGGTGCGGATAGTGATGTAATTTTTGATACGGAAAGAATTGCCTTTTCAGTAGACGAATACATGAAGCTAAAAAGCTCTTACTTTTTAAATCTGCAAGCATGGATATTTTTATATGATTTAACACCTGGGGCTCGTGTCATAATAATGACAACGGCAGATAGTAACGATGAATACTGTTGCTCTCCACTCACTAGTAATAAGTTTTTAAAAATTATTTTTATAAAGAGAGTTTATGGAGCAATATATTCATCCAAACAATGAAGAGATAACTCAATTTATCGAAGAATTAGAATTAAGAAACTTAAGTTTAAAGGATACGACTTTTAAAGATATTTGAATGGCTAGACAAGAACATAGCGTAGGATCGTTTAAGCTCACCTTATTTTCCATTACAACGAAGTGACTTAGATCTTTTAGAATTCAGAACTGGAACATGTGAGATTATTCAAACTTTTTAGCTTCAGTATTCATTACTTTAGGTTTTAAAGTTCAATATGTATTACTCAAAAACTGATTGCTATAAAAATCCTCAAGAACATATTTGTCTTACAGTTCAAAGAAAACAGTGTTTGAAATTAATTGATCCAACAAATCCTTATCGAAAGTTTTGTGGATTTGATTGTCAACACCAAGAATACGAGATAAAAACTCCTTGAAGAATTCTTAAATGGAATAAAAGAATTAGAAGAAAATATCTAAAACAAGCAGATGAATTTGGAGACCATAGATATGCAGGATTATTATTTGCCCCTTGGATACATCAAGATACTATCTTTGAAAGTGAAGAATTGTTAGAGGTAGTTTTTATTTACTAACTTTAGAAAAACCTAAAAGTTTCCAAATATATAGTACTTACATCGAGTATACAAAAATGGTGGTTATACTCCTGTAATGTGTAGGATAGAAAAATGGAATCGAGAATTATAGTATTTCTATTAATACTCCTAAAAATTTATGGGATTCAAATCAATGGTCGGAGGAATACTTAGTAGATGAAGTACCTCAAATTTATAAGGATGAGAAGTACTTTTTATTGAAAGATAATATTCAAAAATTTAAAGAAAATCGAAAAATATAGCTAATTTAAAATCATAGAGGAAAAAAATCATTTGACGCAATAGTATCTAATCCCCCTTATTCTATTAAGTGGATAAAAACTTTATTGATTCGGTTATACAGCTTCGGAAAATCTATTTTTGGAACCCTCTATTGCTACTTGTATACTTGTATTAGCTAAAAATAAAAGCAGAAAAATAAGATTCTATTTATCGATGCAAGTAAAAGAATTTAAGAAAGAAAACCAATAACAATATATTAGATGAAATTAATTTCGAAGCAATCGTGAAAAGCCTTTCATGAGAAGGCGATATAGAGTATTTTTCAAGATATGTAGAGCAAGAAGAGATAGAAAAGAATGACTATACCCTTTCTGCATCAACTTATGTAGAGAAAGAAGATACCGAGAAGTAATTGCTATAAAAGTATTAAATAAAGAAATTAGCAGAGACGGTGAGGAAAAATCGATGTTTTGAGAGCTCCATAAATGAAATCGTAAAGGAGATGGATGATGGGGAATGATATCATCATTTACAATACAGAAAGATGGTAAGACTAAGATAAAATTTACAGTATGAAGATGGTACGGTATGGCTTAGTCAATTGGAGATTGCAGAGTTATTTCAGACTACAAAGCAGAATGTCAGTAAGCATGTTAAGGCTATTTTTTTAGATGGAGAATTAGAGGAGAAAGTGGTAGTCAACTATAAGTTGACAACCACTAAGCATGGAGCAATTGCTAATAAAACGCAGAGTAAGCAAGTTGCATATTATAACTTAGATATGATTTTGGCTATTGGCTATAGAGTCCGTTCTATTCGCGGCATACAATTTCGAAACTATGCCAGTAGCATATTGAAGGAATACCCTAATTAAAGGCTTTTGCCATGGATGACGAAAGACTGAAGAATCTTGGAGGAGGAAATTACTTTAAAGAGCTGTTAGAACGGATTAGAGACATTCGTTCCAGTGAGAAGGTGTTCTATCGTCAAGTACTGGATCTGTTTTGCTACCAGCATTGATTATGATGCAAAAAATGAAGAAGCCAAGAAGTTTTTGCTACCGTGCAAAAATAAGATGCATTTTGCCATTCATCACCATACTGCCAGTGAGCTTATCTACAGCCGAGTAGATGGTGATAAGGATTTTTATGGGACTTAGCACATTTAAGGGGAATTACCCACTTTAGAGGAAGCGAAGGTTGCGAAGAACTATCTTAGTGCAGAAGAACTGAAGAGTCTCAATGCCTTAGTTTCCGGCTATCTGGATTTTGCGGAAAGACAGGCGCAAAGAGAAGTAAAGATGACCATGAAAGATTGGCGAGAACATGTAGATCGAATTCTTATTGCCACGGGAGAGGACTTGCTCATAGGAAATGGAAGAGTGTCCAGGGAAATGATGGTGGATAAAAGTGAATCAGGAGTATAGAAAATACAGTTCTAAAACCTTATCACAAGTTGAAAGAGATTATCTTGCTGAGATAAAAAAGTATCGAAAGTATTGCGGAAAAAGGTGGAAAATAAGATGAGTAAGCTAGAAGAGCTACTGAAGAAGGAGAAGGTGGAATGGAAAAAGCTGGAGTGATGTTGCGAAGTAGGTGCGGGAAAAATCCAATACTAATGAACAAGTAGATTGGAAAAAGTCGAAGGATAAAGAAAAAAATCATGACGAATTATAGGATGATTCTTCACACTCGTCGTGGAGGGTGAGAGAAAAAGAAACAGGAAGTATTGGAAAAGATTAGACGCTATGGCTGAAATATTTGTAGGAGCGTAAAAGATAGATGGTAAACAAGATACCAAGCTCTACAGGGAGCATATATTGTAGATATGATACAAAAAAATTAGCACTCACTATTGATGAGTGCTAATTTTTATGTTATACTTCTTCTTGTTAGTGTTCAGGTCTTTCCTATAAAGCCTGCAAAAATTAGTGGAAAAAGAGGTAGTGTTTATGCAAAAACGGTTCTTTATCTATTCATAGTGAAAAATATTTTTCCCCATCATTAAGAAGTGGATGTACAGTGACCAGGACATCTTTGTTCGTGAGCAGATTTCCAATGCAACGGATGCGGTAACGAAGCTGAGAAGCTTTCTCATCGGAGAGTGGACGAAGCCCTCTGACTTTAAGGGGAGAGTAACGGTTACGGTTGAGCCGGACAAGAAGACAATTCGTTTTAGCGATAATGGAATCGGTATGACTTCAGAGGAGGTAGAGAAGTATATTACGCAGATTGCCTTTTCCGGTGCGACCGAGTTTATCGAGAAGTATAAGGACAAGGCAAACAGCGATCAGATCATCGGTCATTTCGGTCTGGGCTTTTACTCTGCTTTCATGGTAGCGGACAAGGTGGAGATTGAGACATTATCCTATAAAGAGGGATCTACACCCGTGCATTGGGTCTGTGATGGCGGTACCGAGTACAGTATGACGGACGGAGAGAAGAAAGAGCACGGTACGGATATTACGCTTCATTTAAATGAAGACTGCGTAAAATATGCCAATGAATGGGAGCTTCGCTCCGTGATTGAGAAGTACTGTTCCTTTATGCCGGTAGAAATCTACCTTGACAAAGCTTCTGAGGGATAGCGAAATCATTTCCAAGGAGGAGAAGCTGGATTCGGATGTCGTACTCGAGGAAATCCCCGAAAAGGTGGAAAAGGACGAAAAGGGCGAAGAAAGGAAGACGGAAGCCAAGCTGAAGATTGAAAAGCGCCCTGTTCTTTTAAATGACACGCATCCGCTCTGGGGAGAATCCCCCTCTACGGTGAAAAAAGAGCAGTATCTCGACTTCTACAGAAAGACCTTCCATGACTATAAGGAGCCGCTTTTCTGGATTCATTTGAACATGGATTATCCGTATCACCTGAAAGGAATTCTTTATTTCCCGAAGATTAATTCGGAGTATGAGTCGATTGAGGGAACAATTAAGCTCTATAATAACCAGGTTTTTATTGCGGACAATATCAAGGAAGTCATTCCTGAGTATTTGCTTCTTTTAAAGGGTGTGATTGATTGCCCGGACCTTCCTCTGAACGTTTCCCGTTCTCAGCTCCAAAAATGACGGTTTTGTAAAAGAAGATTTTCGACTACATTACGAAGAAGGTTGCAGAGAAGCTATCCGGCATGTGTAAGACTGAAAGAGAGTCCTATGAAAAGTACTGGGATGACATTTCTCCCTTTCATTAAGTACGGCGTGCTTCGTGACAGTAAGTTTGCAGAGAAGATGACGGACTTCATTCTTTTTTAAGGATTTGGAGGAAAAATACTGTACCCTTCCGGAACTTAAAGGAGAAGGTAAGGCTGTGAATGGAGCCGAAGCAGAGATGGATTCCGATGCCGTTAATGCTGTTGCCAAGGAAGAAAAGTCTATTGAAGAAAATGAGCAACAGAAAAGAATGCTTCGAAAGTGGAAAATCTGCTGAATCCGATAAAAATAACGAGGCGGATGAAAAAGAGTCTGTAATAGCGACGTGCAAAATCAGTCTGAAAATACGAAGAAGAGAAGATCCAAAAGGTCTACTATGTTTCCGACAGCGTAGCGCAGAGTCAGTACATTTCCCTCTTTAAGGAGCATAAGAAAGAGGCGGTTTACCTTACGGAGCGAATCGACCAGCCCTTTATCACGGAACTTGAGGCGAAAGAACAGCGGGCTTCGTTTCCAAAGAATCGATGCCGATGTGCAGGAAGCCATGAAGGAAGAACTTTCTTCCGATGATGAGGAGAAGTTGAAAGAAGAGGGAGAAAAAGCTGGAGAAGGCTTTCCGAACTGTACTTTCCAAGGATAAGCTTCATGTGAAGGTGGACAGACTTCTTTCCGAAACGCCGGCAAGTCTCCTCTCTATTTCCGAGGAATCCCGCAGAATGCAGGACATGATGAAGATGTACGCGGTGTCCGGTATGCCGATGGGAGAGCTTCCGCTCGAGGAAACCCTCGTTTTAAATGAAAGACATCCGCTTGTGCAGCATCTTCTTCAGCATGAAGATAGCTTTGAAAAAGAAGATGGAAAGCTTATTGAAGAGCAGCTTTATGATTTGGCGCGCATCCAGAATGCACCGCTTAATGGAGAGGCAATGAAGAACTTTATTGCCCGCTCGGAGAAGATTCTCCTTATCGCTTACTAAAGTAGAAAAGTAAGTTAGTGAATATTTTGTCAGAAATTGCCAAAAACCGGTGGAAGAATTGGATTTTTCCGCCGGTTTTTGTCAATAGTAGAATATTTTCATCTATGGTATAAATATAAGGTATTTTAGTAGCCTGGTAAGAAAAAGAATGTTATTTCTTGCCATGAAGAGCGCCAGGACTATAGGAGTTGTCTGCATACCGGATTTTGGGCAAAATCTTAAGCGGGAAGACTTAAGACGGAAGAGCAAAAATACATAAAAAGAGCATTGCGAAGACAATGACATAGACTTGGCAAAAATCAGAATGTAGGGGAGATTTATGAAGAAGGAGAAATTTTTATCGTACTTAGTCATCCTTGCCGGAATTTTTGGTTGCTGTGATTTTGGGAATCCGTTCCTGGAGCGGCCCTTCCGCAAAAAGACGGACGCACCCGCTTCAGCAAAGAAAAACGACCGTTACCGTTCCGGGCTTTTGGCGGAGATATGCAGATCGAAGTCAGTGCGGATGAGAACAAGATTTATGCGGTAAATGTGCTGAGTAATCAGGAGACCGAGGGAATCGGAAGCAAGGCTGTAGCAGCTTTACCGGGGAAGATGGTAGAAGAGCAGACCTTTTAATGTAGACGGAATCAGCGGTGCTACGATTTCTTCCACGGCACTTCGTACCGGTGTGGAGCAGGCCTTTAAAGGAGATGGGACTGGATACCGAAAAAGTTTCCAAGGCGACAGGCCACCGCCGATTCTGTACAGAAGGAAGATCAGAATCTGGAAGCCGATGTTTGCGTAATCGGTGCAGGCGGCGCAGGCATGATTTCCGCTATTACCGCAGCAGACAGCGGAAAGAAGGTTGTACTTCTGGAGAGTCAGGGTATTGTGGGAGGAAACTCCGTTCGAGCAACCGGCGGTATGAATGCGGCTGCGACCCAAGTGGCAGGCGGAGAATCCCTTTGAAGAAGGCTCCGGTGTGGAGAAGACCTTGGCTACTGCGGCGGAAAAATATGCGGACAATGCAGCAATTACCGCTTTGGCGGAAAAGGTGAAAGAGCAGTATGCAGCCTATCAGGCGAATCCGGAAGGCTATTTTTGATTCCGTGGAATTAATGGAGCTGGATACCCTAGTCGGCGGAAAGGGAATCAACAATCCCGACCTTGTAAAGGTTCTTGCGGAGAATTCGGGCCCTGCGATTGATTATCTGGAAACTCTCGGTATGACAATCCATAATGTCGGTGCTTTTGGCGGTGCTTCCGTAAAGAGAATTCACCGTCCGGTTGATGAGAATAACAAGGTAATTGCCGTAGGATCCTATATGATTCCGATTTTAGAGAAGAATGTAAACGACAGAAAGAATATCACTCTTCTTACTTCCGTAACGGCGGATAAGATCGAGCAGGATGATGCCGGAAATGTGACCGCTGTGCATGCTCTTTCTGCAGATGGCAGTCAGGTCAATGTAAAGGCCAAGGCAGTCATCATTGCAACGGGCGGCTTTGCGGCAAATAGGGAAATGGTGGAGAAGTATCAACCGTCCTTAAAGGGCTATATGTCCACCAATGCCTCCGGTGCACTTGGACAAGGTATTACCATGGCGGAAGCAATCGGTGCGGACACCGTGGATATGGACCAGATTCAGATTCACCCGACAGTGACGACTACGGATGCACACCTTGATTACAGAGGGCTTACGCGGAGACGGTGCCATTCTTGTGAATATGGAAGGCAATCGTTTCACCGATGAGGTAGGAACCAGAGATGCGGTTTCCAAGGCGGAGATTGCGCAGACCGGCTCTCAGGTTTATCTCGTAATTGATAACAAGATGGTGGAGAAATCCGCTGTTATTCAGGGCTATATCAAGTCCGGCTACACTGTAACGGGAAATGATGCGAAGAGCCTTGCCGAGGCTATGGGCGTTCCCGGCAGAGGCCTTTGAAAATACTTTAAAGAACTGGAATGAGGCGGTAGAGAAGAAGGAAGATGCGGAGTTTGGAAGAACGAGTTTCGCGGCCGCTTTAGATACGGCACCTTTCTATGCCATCAAGGTTACTCCGGGTGTACATCACACCATGGGAGGCTTGAAGATTAACACCGTTACAGAGGTGCTGAACAAGGAAGGAAAGGCGATTCCCGGACTCTTCGCAGCAGGAGAAGTTACCGGCGGAGTGCACGGAGCAAACCGCCTCGGCGGAAATGCCGTTTGCGATTTCACTGTATTCGGTAAGATTGCGGGAGAATCCGCAGCAAGTTATGTAAAATAATAAGATGCGGTAAACAGAATGATGGCTTTAAGTGTTTTTTGCTGAAAGAGCGAAACACATTTTCGCAGAAATTGCTTACATAGAAATTGCTCACGCAAGATAGAAAAATTATCATTCGACCGTTTAAGGGATTTTTATAATTGAACATCTTATAAAGGAAAGACTTTCAGGGCGATATACAAATTACTTGAGGAACACAGAGAATTGTATAGAAGCATCCGAAAGTCTTTTTGATGTAAGAATATTTTAGGAATCTTAATACAAAATATGAAAATATTTTTCGACTATACTTGCAGTATGCTTGAAAAATGCGATAATATACTATAAGTTTTGAGAAGGACGTGACATTATGAATAACGATTTGAGTCATACGCAGATTATCAGACCATTACAAGACAGCAGTTTGGCAGTCACAGAAGTGTTAGAGCGAGTTTATGAAGCTTTGAACGAAAAAGGGTACAATCCGATCAGTCAGATTGTGGGATATGTTATGTCCGGAGATCCTACTTACATTACGAGCTATAAGGGGGCAAGAAGCTTGGTTATGAAGGTAGAGCGAGACGAAATACTGGAAGAACTTATGCGAATTATGTGGAAAGCAAGTTAAAGAAAGCGTAAGGTCTGTCCGGGAGAACCGGAAAGGCCTTTTCTTCTTTACAGGAGTAGTATGCGCATTTTAGCACTTGATTACGGTTCCAAGACAGTGGGACTGGCGATTACCGATGCTTTAGGCTATACTGTGCTGCCTTATTCCACTCTTTGGAGGGAGCGGGAAGGAAAACTCAGGAAAACAGTGCAGGAGATTTGTGATATTGTTTTACGGGAAGATGTAGAAGAGGTGGTTTTAGGGCTACCCTTAAACATGGATGGCAGCCGTGGAGAACGGGCGGAAAAGGCTGCTGTTTTTTATGATTTATTAAAAAAGAAGCTGACTTGTCCTGTTGTGTTTTTTGATGAGAGGCTCAGTACGATAGAAGCCCGGGAAATTCTGGATGAAAATGGAGTCCCGAGAGCAAAACAAAAGGAAGTCCTGGACCAGGTTGCGGCCCAGGTTATTTTTGGAGGACTATCTTAGGACGAAAGAAAAAGAGTAAAAAGAAAGGCGGTATAGATGGAAGGCGGAAGAATACGTTTGCAGTCAGAGGACGGCAGTTTAGAACTTGAGATTTTTGGAAGAGACAGTAGGTACAGGGAGTGAGTTATATTCTCGTAACGGATGCTCCGGAGGGAGAGGACGGAACCTGTTATGTGATGAAAGATGTTTCTGCACCGGAGGATGAAGAAGCGGACTATGTTTTTGCAGAAGGAGATGAGGCGGAGAGCGTAATGGATGTCTTTGCAAAAATGTTAGAGGGGAATGATATTACGATAGAGAGGTAAGAAAGGGTTATATGAAAGAAGAACAAAAAGAGAGTAAGCGGGGATTCGCCACATAGAATTGTGAATTTTAATCGAAAGAATTTGACATCGAAAGAAGCCTTAGAGGAAAGCAGCCTGCATAGAGCGGGCAGAGGAATCAATAAATTAAGCAATAGAAGGAGCGGGGCAGGGAAGGATGTGCAGGGAGAAGCCGCATCCCTGAAGACTGCTCGTAGCGGTAAAATCAGTATTACGGGAAGAGCTGCGGCCGGTAGAACTGCAGCAGGAAGAACTACAGCGGGAAGAACGGGAACAGGAAGAAGTGAAGGCGCTAAAAATACTGCCGGAAAGGCTCCTGCCGGAAAAAGCGACTTCCAAAAACGGGGAAGGAAGAACTGTGGAGAAACGGTCTATGGCTACGGAGTCAAGAAATACAAGAGATGCAGAGCGATCCTCTGTATTGCCCACGGTACAGTTTACTTCAAGAAGAGGAAGCAATACGGAAAAGAGAGAATACAGCTCCGAGGACTTCCCGCTTCTTGCGAAGCCGATGGAGATTCAGGAAAGTAAGAATAAGGGAAAGAAACCGAAGCATACTTTCCAAGGCTCGGTTAAAGTCATTCCTCTTGGAGGACTGGACCAGATCGGCATGAACATTACTGCCATCGAAACCGAGGACAGCATGATTATTGTGGACTGCGGACTTGCATTTCCCCTCCTTTAATATGCTGGGAATTGATCTCGTTATTCCGGATATTACTTATATTAAGTCACAGATTCATAAGATGAAGGGCTTTGTCATCACACACGGACACGAAGACCATATCGGAGCACTGCCATATGTTTTGCAACAGATTAACGTGCCGATTTATGCGACGAAGCTGACCATGGCGCTTATCCAGAAAAAGCTTGTGGAAAACGGTATGGATAAGCTGGTTAAGATGAAGACCATGAAGTTTGGGCAGAATGTAAACTTCGGCGACCTGAAAGTGAGTTCGTAAAGACCAACCACTCGATTCAGGATGCATCCGCACTGGCTATTACGACTCCGGCAGGTGTACTCATTCACACCGGAGACTTTAAGGTAGACTATACGCCTGTGTTTGGCGACCAGATTGATTTGCAGCGTTTTGCGGAGCTTGGAAAGAATGGTGTCTTGGCTATGATGTCCGATTCCACCAATGCGGAGAAGCCGGGCTTTACCATGTCGGAGCGAACTGTGGGAAGAACTTTTGATGTGATTTTTGCAGAGCATCAGAACAGCCGTATTATTGTGGCAACCTTTGCGTCTAACGTAGACCGAGTGCAGCAGATTATTAACTCTGCAGTAAAGTACAATCGAAAGGTTGTTGTGGAAGGACGTTCCATGGTAAACGTCATTTCTGTAGCATCAGAGTTGGAATATATTCATATTCCGGATGGAACTTTAATTGATATTGAAAACCTGAAAGACTATCCTGATGAGCAGACCGTACTCATTACGACCGGTTCGCAGGGAGAGTCCATGGCGGCACTTTCTCGTATGGCAAGCGGTATGCACAGAAAGGTGCATATCGGGCCGAACGACGTGGTGGTTATGTCCTCTCATCCGATTCCCGGAAATGAACTTGCGGTAGATCATGTTGTAAATGAGCTTTATAAGCTTCATGCAAAGGTCATTATGCAGGATACTCATGTGTCGGGCCATGCCTGCGCGGAAGATCTGAAATTACTTTATTCTCTGGTTAAGCCGAAGTTTGCAATCCCTTTCCACGGAGAGTTTCATCATAGAAGAGCGGCAGCGCTGATTGCGGAATCTGTCGGTGTAGAGAAGGACAATTGTCTTTTAATAGAAAATGGAGATGTACTGGAGTTCACTACAGACGGAGAGGGAAGCAGCTACTCCATCAAGGAAAAGGTGCAGGCAGGCGGAGTCTACGTTGACGGTCTGGGTATCGGAGATGTTGGAAATATCGTTTTACGTGACAGACAAAAATCTTTCTCAAAACGGAATCATAGTGGTCGTGCTCACCTTGGAGCGCTATTCCGGAAATCTGATGGCAGGCCCGGATCTCATTTCCAGAGGCTTTGTTTATGTAAGAGAGTCCGAGGATCTCATGGAAGAGGCAAGACTAGCCGTACAGAATATTGTAGACAACTGCTTACAGAGTAGGATGAATGACTGGGGCAAGATCAAGAACTTGATTAAAGACGGCTTATCAGACTTTTTATGGAAGAAGATTAAGAGAAATCCGGTGATTCTTCCGGTTATTATGGAGGTTTAATTTGGGAGGCAGCAGAGCACGGAATTCCTTCCGCTCTTTTTACACAGATTTTGTTAAGTTTTTCGCTTAGAATCCTTTTCCTGATTTTCTTGCTTTTTCTGCTTCTGCAGGGGTTAAACTTGCCTATAGCTATGGCCACGGCTTGCTTTTATGAGCATGCCATGGAGAAGGAACCGGGAAGAGAGATTGAACTGGAAATCAAGCAGGAGACAGCAGTTCCGATATTGCAAAAAAATTGGAAAAGCTGGGTTTAATTGACAATGAGGAGGCTTTCGTTTTTAAAGGCAAAGCTTTTATCATTCTTCCTTGCTTCCGGGAACCTACAGCTTGAGTACCTCTATGACGCAGGTGCAGATGCTGGATTTTATCAGTGAAGAAGGAAAGAAGAATCAGGAGTTAAGTGATAAGAATCTCCTAAAAGACGGAGAAACGGAGGCAGAGTCTTCGGAGGAAGATGTAATCGGTGCAGGAAATGAAAATGCACTCGATTCCGAGACGACGGGCAAGGACGGAAATGCTACTGCTCAAAGAAGAAAAAAACCGCAGGTTGTTGATGCGGGAGCTGAAGGGGAGTAGCTTGGAAGAACTAGATAGAATCAGCCAATTTATTCAGGCTTTCCAAAGAGACAATATAGACTTTTTGAAGGGATCCGAGAGGAAGCGCAGAAGGAAGCAGTTCCGATTATTCGGGACGAGACCGCCGCGCTTCTTCGCGTATGTTTGGAAATGAAAAACCGAAGTCAATCCTGGAGCTCGGAACGGCGGTCGGGTATTCCGGCTTTTTGATGCTGGATAGCCTTAAGGGAAAGACAAAGTTATGTACAGTAGAAAATTTTCCTGAAAAGAATTATAAAAGCCGGAGAGAATTTCATGAAAAGCCCGTATAATAGTGCTATCCGCCTTTTGGAAGGAGACGGAGGAGAAATTCTGGAGAGACTCGTGAAAGAAAGGGAGCACTTTGACTTTGTCTTTTTGGATGCGGCAAAGGCACAGTATCCCTTATGGCTTCGAAGATTTTAGAGCTATTAAATCCCGAAGGTATTTTTATTTTTGTGATAATATATTGCAGGAGAATCTTCTTTTGGAAAGTCGATTTTTGTAGAAAGACGGCAGAGAACCATACATAAGAGGATGCGAGAATTCCTTTGGATGCTGAAGGAAAATCCAGAGCTGGAGAACAGCATCATTCCTATTGGGGACGGAGTGAGTATCAGCATTAAGAAAAAGCAGAGAAAAGAAAATGCGAACCAGATTGACGAGTAAAAGAATGAAAAAGGAATAAAAAGAAATCGATAAGTCAGAGTAAAGCGATAAGGAAAAGCAAAGCGATAAGTAAAAAGCAAATCAATTAGTAAAAAGCAAAATCAATAAGTAAAAGCAAAATCGATAAGTGAAAGTAAATCGATAAGTAAAAGCAAAATCGATAAGTGAAAGCAAAATCGAAAGAGATAGAAAGTAGAAAGAATGAAAAGAAAAATAGAACTATTGATTCCTGCAGGTTCCATGGAGGGGCTAAAGACAGCCATCCATTATGGGGCGGATGCGGTATATATGGGAGGAGAAGCCTTCGGGCTTCGTGCGAATGCCAAGAATTTTACAATAGAAAGCATGAAAGAGGCAGTTTCCTATGCGCATGAAAGAGGAGTAAAGGTTTATGTGACGGCCAATATTCTTGCCCACAACGAAGACCTTCTTCCCATGCGGGATTATTTTATGGAATTAAAGGCTGTGGGGATGGATGCGGTACTGGTTGCCGATCCCGGTGCCTTTATGCTTGCGCAGGAAATTATGCCGGAGGTGGAACTTCATATTTCCACGCAGGCAAACAATACGAACTATGAGACCTTCCTTTTCTGGTGGAAGCTTGGAGCAAAGCGTGTAGTTTGTGCAAGAGAGCTTAGCCTTCAGGAAATCAGGAGATTCGAGAGCATATTCGGAGGAAATGGAAATAGAAGCCTTCGTACACGGTGCGATGTGTATGTCCTATTCCGGTCGCTGTCTTCTTTCCAGTTTTTTTACAGGGAGAGATGCGAACCAGGGAGCTTGTACACACCCCTGTCGCTGGAAGTATTCTCTTATGGAGGAGAAGCGTCCCGGAGAGTATTATCCTGTTTTTGAAAATGACAGAGGAACCTATATATTTAATTCCAAGGATTTGAATATGATTTCTCATATTCCGGACCTTATTGAAGCGGGGATAGACTCGCTAAAGATTGAGGGAAGAATGAAGACGGAGCTCTATGTGGCGACGGTAACCCGAACCTACAAGATGGCGATTCGGGATTATCTGGAGGATCCCAAGAAATACGAAGCGAATATCCCCTTTTATGAAGAGGAAATCCGAAAGTGTACTTATAGAGAATACAGTACCGGCTTTTACTATCGTAAGCCGATTGAAGAGGACCAGATATACGGCACACAGCTACAGTGCCGGAGCGACCTACCTTGGCACTGTGGAAAAATGTAGAAGGGAATATGCCTTTCCTTATTCAGAAAAATAAATTTTCTGTCGGAGAAGAAATCGCCATTATGCGTCCCGGAGAGCGGGATATTTTCACCAAAGTCCTCAGTATGGAGGATGCGGAAACCGGAGAAAGTCTGGAATCCTGCCCTCATTCGAAGCAGCCTTTGAAGATTCGCTTTTCCGTTTTACCGGAAAAACAGGATGTTTTACGAAGAATGGAGTAAGCCATGTTCGTCCTTTTTTTACTCATGGGGATTGCCTCGTTTTTATACTTTGCCTTTTCTATTAAGCAGTGCGTCCTATCTTTCTACTCTTTTGGATTTGGTTCCTTTTCGGAATTTTTGCACCTGTTTTTGGCATTCCTTTATAAAAGACCGTCTCGCTGGAAGAGAAAATCACTATTTCTTCCGCTTTAAGGTATTTTGCCTGACTTCCTATTGTCTTTTTTGTCCTCTTGATTTTTCTGTTTCTATTCTCTTAAGCCGTTATAAAAAGGTGAGGAGGACAAGAATCTGGATTATGTTCTTTTTGATTGGCTGCGAGCTGGAAAAACAATGCTCCTTCTCCCACGATGTTGCATCGCTTAAAGCTTGCGGTAAAATATGCGGAGGAGAACCCGACAACCCTGTTTGTTTTGGTAGGAGGAAGAGGGCGCCACAGTGCCAGCGCGGAATCCAGCGTAATGTTTCAACGACTCCTTTGGGAGGGATATCCAGCGATCGTCTTCTAATGGAGTTTTACTCTAAAAATACGGAGGATAAAATTCGTTTCGGCTTGAACAGTATTGAAAAAAATGGATTGAGGAGCGTTATTTGGAAGAGGAGTTAGTACAGAGTGAGAAAGGGTACTATCCTGAAGACAGTAATTATACTTACCTAAAGGAAGAGTCCCTGAGTGGGAGGATCGGCCTCCAAACGTTGGCATTATTAGCTCGCAATATCAGCTTTTTTTCAATGCGTGCGTTTTTGCAGAGAAAGAAAACTCCTTCTATCATTACAGGACCTTGTCTGCGAAGGAGCTGCCGTATCTGATTCCTCATTACTATGTAAGAGAAGCAATCACTATTGTAATCAGAAGTATATTCAATCAATTGTAAAATGGAATTCGGAACAGAATTGAAGAATAGAATTGTAAAATGAAATTCGGAACAGAATTCGGAAAAGAATTGAAGAACAGAATTGTAAAATGGAATGGAAGAACAGAATTGTAGAACAGAATGGAAGAACGGATATGGATGCAGTAATGGAACGCATCTGAAAAAAAGAGGTATCTGAAAAGACGCATCTGAAAAGAAGTATCTGAAAAGACGCATTTGAAAAGACTATCGAGGAGATGAAAGAAAATATGAAAAAAATATAATTTAGTACAGGAGAAACATATCGCGGAGCTTTCCACGGAGGCGAAGGTTTACGAGCATGAAAAGTCCGGGGCAAGAGTGCTTTGCTTAAAGAATCAGGATGAAAATAAAGTCTTCAGCATTGCCTTTAGAACGCCTGCCGCGGATTCTACGGGAGTTGCTCATATCACGGAGCACTCGGTGCTTTGCGGCTCGGAGAAGTTTCCCCTAAAGGATCCCTTTGTGGAGCTCATCAAGGGTTCTCTCAATACCTTTTTGAATGCCATGACTTATCCGGATAAGACGGTTTATCCGGTGGCCTCTACCAATGACAAGGATTTCCAAAACATTATGGATGTCTATTGCGATGCCGTTTTTCACCCGAATTGTATAAAGAATCCGCATACCTTTTCGCAGGAGGGCTGGCACTACACCTTGGATGAAAAGGGAGATTTAGGCTACAGCGGTGTAGTGTATAACGAGATGCGCGGTGCTTTTTCCGAGCCGGAATCGGTGCTGGATCGTTACATTTTTCACTCTCTTTTCCCGGATACTACTTATGGAAATGAGTCCGGAGGAGACCCGGATGACATCCCGAATTTAACCTATGAAGCTTTTCAGGCTTTCCATGCCCGTTACTATCATCCTTCCAATTCCTATATCATCCTTTACGGAGATATGGATATGGAGGAGAAGCTGAACTGGCTGGACGCGCAGTATTTGGCGAAGTATGAAAGAATAAATCCGGATTCCGAGATTGCAAGGCAGAAGAGCTTCTCCGCTATGGTGGAGGAAACCGAGTATTATCCGATTTCAAAGGAAGAGAAAGCAGAGGGAAAGGCTTATTTTTCCTATAATTTCGTTCTGGATGCAGGACAAGATGCTAAGAAAAGTTTGGCCTTCTCTTATATCGGCCATGCCCTCATTTCCGGCCCCGGAGCAGTGTTGAAGCAGCGGCTTTTAGAGGAAGGCTTAGGCGAAGATATCTTCGGAGGCTATGCGGATGGTGTATTACAGCACTACTTCACCATTACCGCAAAGAATGCGAAGGAAGAGGATAAAGCGCGTTTCTTAAAGGTCATTCAGGATTGTATTCGAGAGGCTTCAGAGAAGGGCCTCGATCACAAGACCATTCGTGCAGCCATTCACCATGATGCCTTCCAGTATAAGGAAGCGGACTACGGCAATACCCCTAAGGGTTTGATATACAGTTTAAAGGCACTGGACTCCTGGCTTTATGACGGAGAGCCCTGGCTTTATCTTGAGCAGGAGCGCTATTTTAAGGAGCTGGAAAAGGAGCTGGATGAGGGCTATTTTGAGGAGCTTTTAAAAGAGTACTTCATGGATGTAAAGCACGTCTCTTTTGTTGCACTTCTCCCGAAGCCGGGGCTTACCGAGGAAAAATGCGGAGAAGCTCGCGAAGAAGCTGAAGGAGAAAAAGATACGCTGTCTAAAGAAGAGATAGAGGCCATTAAAAAGGAAGAGGAGGCGCTCCTTCTTTATCAGAATAAGGAAAATAGCAAGGAAGCTTTGGAAACGTTTGCCTGTGCTTTCAAGAGAAGACCTCGGAAAGAAAGCGGAGAGCTATCTAAGAGAAGAAGAGAACCTTTCCGGGAAGAAAGTAATGCTTTATCCGGTGGATTCCAAGGGCGTACTTTACCTTCGTCTTCTCTTTAATACAAAGGATTTCTCGGAGGAGGAGCTTTCGTATCTTTCCGTTCTGAGTACCGCCTTTGCCTATATGGATACGGACAAGTACAGCTTCCAGGACTTGAACTCGGAGATCTATCTGCACAGCGGCGGTTTTTTCAACAGATATTACTTCTTATCCTGATTTTCAAGATAAGAATAAATATACAGGCGTATTCAGCTTCGGCTTTAAATTCTTGGAAGGCGAGATGAAGCAGGGCCTGGAGTATCTGGAGGAAATCTGCTTCCATACGCATTTGCAGGATGAAAAGCGTCTTTTCCGAGATTCTCCTGGAAATCAAGTCCAGAGAGAGAATGAGACTGGAGGGACAGGGCATAGCTATGCGGTCAATTCCGCTATGGAGAGTTTTTCTCCGACCTCCTTCTACCAAGAGAGAGTAAAGGGCATTCGCTACTACCATTTTATTGAAAAACTGGAAGAAGAATTTAGGAAGAATCCGAAGGCGCTGGGTGAAAAAGCTGAAGACTCTTTCGGAGAAGCTCTTTACAGGGGAAGAAACCTCCGTATAGCAGTAGGAGGCGATCTGGAGATTTACCGTAAGGAGAAAGAGAGTCTTTCCGCATTTCTTACAAAGTGTTTTCCCGGAGAAAGAAGAATGGAAAGAAAGTGAATTTGTGGCAAGTAAGGGAGAGAGAAAGGCCTGGATTACCCCTTCTCAAGTAAACTATGTGGCAAGAGTGGGCTCCTTCCATGACGATTCACTTCCTTACACGGGAGCCTTGAAAGTGATGAAGAATGCACTTTCCTTTGACTTCCTTTGGAAAAATATTCGTGAAAAGGGCAATGCCTATGGGGCGATGAGCGGTTTCGGAAGAAACGGAGAAAGCTACGTGGTTTCTTTTTAGGGATCCGCATGTAGGGCGGAGCTATGAAGAGTATAAGAAGATTGCGACGTACTTACGGGATTTCGAGGCCACGGAGCTGGAGATGACGAAAGTACATCATCGGTGCGATTTCGGAGATGGATACGCCAAAGACCGCTTACACGAAGTTCCTTCTCGGATTAAGCTGCCCCTTTCTCATTTAACGGATGAAGACTTACAAAGAGAGAGAGATGAGGTGCTTTCTGCAAGTCCGGAAGCCATCCGGAAGCTTTCGACTACATAGAGAAAAGCCTTTTTCCGAGGAAATTCTCTGCACCATCGGTAATGGAGAAAAAGATAGAGAAAAACAAGAGCTACTTTGATGTAATCCGGGAAATTTAAATTACTTCGGAGAAGTAGACAAATCAAGATTTAGAAACGAAAGTGGATTTAAGGCTTAGCTAGGCTAGAGCGGTCAAAAAGAGAGGAGAATGGCATGAATCAGATTATTGAGGATTTTTTGCAAAGGAAAATGGAAATGGGGAAAGCGGAGAGGACTTGATTAAAACCGTTTTGTCTCTATTGTAGGTCTTCCGAATGCCGGAAAAATCCACCCTCTTTAAATGCGCTTGTCGGGCAGAAAGATTGCCATTACCTCGAGGCACAGACCACAAGAAATCAGATTATGGCGGTCTACGACGATGATAGAGGGACAGATTGTCTTCCATGATACGCCGAGAATTCACAAGGCACAGAATAAGCTCTCCGTCTATATGGAAAGTGTGGCGGAAAAGGCTCTTGGAAACGGAGACCTCATTCTTTGGATTGTAGACAGCACGGAGCAGAAGGGAAAGAAGGAGGAACAGATTTTATCCCTCCTTTCCCACAGTAAAGAGAAAGATTCTTCTTGTCTTTAAATAAGATAGATTTACTGGGCGGAGAGGAAGCCCTGGAGAAGAAAAAGGCGGAGTATCGGGACTGCCTTCCCTTTGTCGGGATTGTCGGCGTTTCCGCCTATAAGAACCAAGGCTTAGAGGAACTTCTGGAGACAATTTTCTCCTTCCTTCCCTACGGACCTCGCTACTACGATGAAGATACGGTAACAGACCTTCCCGTACGAGAAATTGCAAAAGGAACTTATCCGGGAACAGGCTCTCTACAAGCTTGATAAGGAGATTCCGCACGGGATAGCGGTACTCATCGACAGCATGCAGGAGCGGAAAAACGGAATCTGGGATGTGAAGGCAACTTTGGTATGCGAAAAGGAAAGTCATAAGGGAATCATTATCGGAAAAGCCGGCAGTATGCTGAAAAGCATCGGTAGCGGTGCCCGCATTCAGATAGAAAAGCTTCTGGAAGCGAAGGTGAATCTTCAGCTTTTTGTAAAGGTCAGAAAGGACTGGAGGGAGAATCCGGCGTATTTGCAGGAGTACGGTTATAGAGAGCAGAAGTAAAGTGCGCAAGCGTCATAGAACAGCAGAAGCGTCATAGAGCAGCAGAAGCAAGCGTAAAGGGGCAAGCAGGCGGAAAAGCTTTGGTGAAAATGCAGAAGCAATGAGGAAGTAAAGCGAACATAATGTGTCAGGACAGAGAGGAAGGGTAGTGAAGGAAGACTTCGTTGTGCATGGAGTGGTGCTTTCCGAGCACAGTCAGAGAGAATTCGATAAAAGACTGAGTATTCTTACCATGGAACAGGGGAAAATGACGGTTTGGGCAAGTGGAGCAAAGCGTCCATCTTCTCCTCTTATGGCAGGGAGCAGGAGCTTTGTCTTTGGCACATTTTCCTTAAAGAAAGGGAAGAGCGGATATAATCTACAGTCTGTCAAAGTCGATGCCTATTTTGAAGAAATTGCACTGGACTTGGAAATGGCCTGCTATGCGGCTTATTTTTTGGAGTTGGCAGATTTTGTTTCGCAGGAAAATCTTCCTGCGGAAGAAATGGTCAATCTCCTCTATCTGTCCCCTAAAGGCCTTGCTTCATAAGGATATTCCCAATGAACTGGTGCGGGCCGTTTATGAGCTGAGAGTCCTGCTTTTGGAAGGAGAGTACAGTGAGCTGCCTCCCCGTTCCCAAAGGAAGGCAGTGCATGATGCTTGGGAACACGTACTTGGAAGCCCCCTGCAAAAGCTGTATACCTTTACTTTGGAAGAAGGGAGTCTGCGGGATTTTTGTGAAAATGTGGAGCTTCTTACACAAGAAAGCTTCTATAAAGAATTTCGCAGCATTAAGATATTGAACAGTTTGAAGTAGATATTGAACAGTTTAAAGTGGATATTGAACAGTTTAAAAGTGGATGTTGAATAGTTTAAAGTAGATATTGAATAGTTTGAAATGGATATGGAATAGTTTGAAGTAGAAGTTGAATATATCAAAGTAGAAGTGAAAGAGTTCAAAGTGGAGGTGAAAGAGTTCAAAAGTGGAGCTGAAAGAGTTTAAAGTTGGAGGGTATGGATTTTTCTAAAAAAAGGGATAGACTATAGATTGTTTAATTCATAACGAGTTCCAATAGATTCTATGTTTCTGCGCAATGGTTGCAAGTCGATACAGGAAGAGAATTGCAATAGGGAAATCTTGCAGGGCAGGAAGTGCAATACAGCTATTTAGGAAGAAAGGGAAGAGGATAAAAACTTATGGCAAAGAATTATACGATGGACACGATTGTTTCCTTGGCAAAATCCAGAGGATTTGTGTATCCGGGATCGGAGATTTATGGCGGTCTTGCCAATACATGGGATTACGGAAACCTGGGTGTAGAGCTGAAAAACAACATTAAAAAGGCCTGGTGGAAGAAATTCGTACAGGAGTCCAAGTATAATGTCGGCATCGACTGTGCCATTTTGATGAATCCAGAGACTTGGATTGCCTCCGGTCACTTGGCAGGCTTCTCCGACCCTCTTATGGATTGTAAGGAGTGTAAGGAGCGTTTCCGTGCTGATAAGGTTATCGAGGATTTCTGTGAGAAAAACGGTATTGCGCTGGAGGGCTCCGTAGATGCCTGGTCCAAGGAAGAGATGGAGAAATTCGTGGTAGAGAAGCAGATTCCTTGTCCGAGCTGCGGAAAGCATAATTTTACCCCTATTCGCCAGTTTAACCTGATGTTTAAAACCTTCCAGGGTGTAACGGAGGATGCAAAGAATACGGTGTATCTTCGTCCGGAGACAGCACAGGGTATTTTCGTTAACTTTAAAAATGTGCAGAGAACTTCCAGAAAGAAACTCCCCTTCGGTATTGCGCAGATTGGAAAATCTTTCCGTAATGAGATTACACCGGGTACTTTCACCTTCCGTACCAGAGAGTTTGAGCAAATGGAGCTGGAGTTCTTTCTGTAAGCCTGATACCGATTTGGAATGGTTCCAATATTGGAAGGACTACTGCCAAAACTGGTTATACAGTCTTGGGATGAAGAAGGAAATGCTTCGTGCAAGAGATCACGAGAAGGAGGAGTTGTCCTTCTATTCCAAGGCAACGACAGATCTGGAATTCCTCTTCCCCTTCGGCTGGGGCGAGCTTTGGGGGATTGCAGACAGAACGAATTATGACCTTTCTCAGCACGAGAAGGTTTCCGGTCAGGATATGAGCTATTTCGATGATGAGACCAACGAACACTATATTCCGTATGTAGTAGAGCCTTCCCTCGGTGCAGACAGAGTAACCTTGGCATTCCTTTGCGCAGCCTATGATGTAGAGGAACTGGAGGGAGGAGATGAGAGAACGGTTCTTCGCTTTCCATCCGGCACTGGCTCCGATTAAGATTGGTATCCTTCCCTTATCCAAGAAGCTTGGAGAAGGCGCCGAGAAGATTCATGAGGAGCTTTCCAAATACTATATGTGTGAGTATGATGATAGAGGAAACATCGGAAAGCGTTACAGAAGACAGGATGAAATCGGAACACCGTATTGTATTACCTATGACTTCGATTCGGAAAATGACCATGCCGTAACGGTAAGAGAAAGAGACAGTATGGAGCAGGTACGTATTCCAATTGCAGATCTGAAAAAGTACTTTGATGAGAAGCTTGCATTTCTAACTGAATAAATGCAGAGGGGTCTGTAAAAATCAAAATAATAATGATTTTTTTGCAACCTATAGGTCTGAATGCAGGGTAGTCGAGCGAGTCGGTACTTGCGAAAACAAGAGAAACGCATGTTTTCACTAGTATCCGTTACGTGGCGAAGCTAGCGAGCGGGGCCCAAGTTCAGACCTATATTGAGAAAAATGTCAGTTTTGATTTCTTGCAGCCCCTTTTTATCTCAGCTTATTGCATTTTTTTCTATCTGCACTTAAAAAAACATGTATTTTATTGATTTTTTTGCTACAATAGATTAGTTAGAGAAATTATTAACACACGATTATACCTAGCTAATCTAGGCATGAAAACATGGAGGAGAGCATGTACAAAATCACTAGAGTTGAGCATCTCGTTGATAAAGACTGGCTCATGGATGTGGAAGCACCTTATGTGGCTCGAAAAGCGGAGCCGGGACAGTTTATGATTGCAAAGCTAGGGGAGCTTGGAGAAAGAATTCCCTTAACCATCGCAGACTATGATAGGGGAGAAGGGGACCATTACCATTGTGTTCCAGGTAATCGGTGCATCTACGGAGAAATTCAGTCATCTGAAGGCGGGCGATTATTTTACCGATATCGTAGGTCCCTTGGGCCGTCCATCCGAACTTGTCGAGATGACGAAGGAAGAACTGGAAAAAGGAGAGTATCATCTTTATTGCCGGCGGTGTAGGGGCAGCTCCCGTTTATCCGCAGGTGAAGTGGCTTCATGAAAGAGGAATCGAAGCGGATGTTATCTTAGGGGCAAGAAATAAGGATCTTCTTATTATGGAAGAGGATCTTCGTAAAGTAGCGAAGAATGTATATGTGACAACAGATGACGGTTCTTACGGTGATAAGGGTGTGGTAACCGACGTTTTAAAGCGTCTGGTTAACGAAGAAGGAAAGAAATACACTCGTTGTATCGCTATCGGTCCTGTTATCATGATGAAGTTCGCGGCACTTACAACGAAAGAGCTGGGTATTCCGACCATCGTTTCCATGAACCCGATTATGATTGACGGAACGGGAATGTGCGGTGCTTGCCGTCTGGTTGTGGGAGACCAGGTGAAGTTTGCCTGCGTAGACGGACCGGAGTTTGACGGACATTTGGTTGACTTTAATCTGGCCATGAAGAGACAGCAGACCTATAAGACAGAAGAGGGCAAGGCGCTTCTGGAACTGTTGGAAGCTGAAAAGTCCCATGGTGGATGCGGAAATTGCAACTAAGGGAGGAAAATTATGGCTGATATGATGAAAAGAGTTCCTGTTGCTGAGCAGGAGCCGAAAGTTCGTGCAAAAAACTTTGAGGAAGTATGTTTAGGATATACGGAAAAAGAAGCGATGGAAGAGGCGGTACGCTGCTTGAATTGCAGAAACCCGAAGTGTGTGGTAGGTTGCCCCGTATCCATTCAGATTAATGAATTTATTCACGAGGTAAAGGAAGGAAACTTCGAGAAGGCGGCAGAAATCATTGCTCGATCCTCTGCTTTACCGGCTGTTTGCGGAAGAGTATGTCCGCAGGAGACACAGTGTGAAGGCGTTTGTATCCGCGGTATCAAGGGAGAGCCTGTTGCCATCGGAAAGCTGGAGCGTTTTGTAGCGGACTGGGCAAGAGAACATGGCTTCCAGGCGGCTAAGGCAGGAGAGCCGAACGGAAAGAAGGTAGCCGTAATCGGTGCAGGCCCAGCCGGGCTTACCTGTGCGGGAGACCTTGCTAAACTTGGTTATGATGTAACGATTTTTGAAGCTTTCCATGAACCGGGCGGCGTACTGCAGTACGGTATTCCGGAGTTCCGTCTTCCGAAGACGAAGGTTGTAGGGACCGAAATTGAAAATGTAAGGAAGCTCGAGTAAAGATATTGACCAATGTTTTCGTAGGTCGTTCCATTACCGTGGATGAGCTTTTTAAATGAAGAAGGCTTTTGATGCCGTGTTCCTTGGAACCGGAGCAGGTCTTCCCTAAGTTTATGAATATTCCGGGTGAAAGTGCAAAATGGCGTTTTCTCCGCTAATGAGTTCCTGACCAGAAATAACCTGATGAAGGCTTATCTTCCGGAATCCGATACACCGATGCGTGCCGGAAAGAAAGTGGTAGTCGTAGGTGGCGGTAACGTTGCCATGGATGCTGCAAGAACCGCACTTCGTCTCGGGGGCAGAGGTACACGTTGTGTATCGCCGTTCCGAGGAAGAACTTCCTGCAAGAAAAAGAAGAAGTGCATCATGCTAAGGAAGAGGGGATTATCTTTCGATCTCTTACAGAATCCGGTAGAGATTCTGGTAGATGAGAACGACTGGGTAACCGGTGTGAAGATTGTAAAGATGGAATTGGGAGAGCCGGATTCTTCCGGAAGAAGACGACCGATTGAGATTCCGAATTCCGAGTATGTGATGGAATGTGATACGGTAATCATGTCTCTTGGAACCTCTCCGAATCCGCTGATCAGTTCTACAACGAAGGGGCTCGACACCGATCGCAGAGGTTGCATCATTGCCAAAGAGGAAAAACGGAGAAACCACAAAGACTGCCGTATACGCAGGTGGAGATGCAGTAACCGGTGCGGCAACCGTTATCCTTGCTATGGGCGCAGGAAAGGCAGCAGCAAAGGGGATTCACGAATATCTTTCCAATAAGTAGTTGATTGGAATTCGATATCAACAGCTTTTTGTCCCTATAACTCTCGTAATGAAAGAATAAAAACTTCCGACGTTTTTCGTCGGAAGTTTTCTTTTTGCAGTGCACTTGGCACATGCGCCTCTATTTTTGTATTTCTTTAGTTTTATTTCTTTAGTTTTATTTCTTTTTGACTTAGATAGCTCTTTGTGTACTTCTTTAAGAAAGCTTTCTCGTCGTCATTTAAGTGCGGAGCGATAACCTCATAAACCTTTGCATGATAGTCATTTAAGAGTTTCTTATTCTCTTCGCTCATCATATCCGGGTTAATGGCATCAAGGTCAAACGGAACTAAGGTGATTGCTTCGAAGTAAAAGGAACTGACCATACTCGTTCTTTACGCCCTTTCTTGCCAAAAGCTCATTCTCAAGACGGATACCGTGAGAACCTTCAATATAGAGACCCGGCTCATCGGTAATAATCATACCTTCCTGGATTTCTTCCACTTCTCCGGCTCTGTACTTATAACGGAAGCCTGCAGGACCTTCATGGATATTTAAAAGGTATCCTACACCGTGACCGGTTCCGTGGTTAAAGTTCATATCTCTATCCCAGAACGGCTTTCTTGCCAGAATATCCAGAGTTAATCCGCTGCAACCCTGGAGGAACTTTGCACTGCCAAGCTGGAGGTTACTGATGGCTACCAGGGTAAAGTCATCCTTCATATTCTGAGGAACCTCTCCTAAAGCGAAGGTTCTGGTAATATCGGTTGATCCCTCGTAGAAACCTGCACCGGTGTCGCTTAAGTACAAGGTTCCTTCCTTAAACTCCACATCCGTTTCCGGAGAAGAACAGTAGTGCACGATGGCGGAGTGAGGACCAAAAGAGGAAATCGGCTCAAAGCTGTCACGGATAAAGTTGCCCATCTCCTTACGGAACTCATCGAGCTTCTCGGAAGCACTAAGCTCCGTGATTCTGATCTTGCCGACATTTTCCTTTAACCACTTCATGAAACGCAGGTGCGCAATGCTATCCTTTATCTGCGCCTTGCGGATATTTTCAATCTCTACCGGATTTTTCAAGGCTTTCATCAGAATAGCAGGATTTCGCTTGTTTACAACATGTACGGAAGCAGGGATATTGTTAAAGATAGCATAGTTCAGCTTGGACTTATCTACCATAACAGTGGTGCCTGCCGGAAGCTGCTTCACATCCTCGTAGATGGCATTATAAGGATGGAGATTTACACCTTCCTTCTTTAAAAAGAGCCTTCAGATTGTCATCGAGCTTTCTTTCGTCAATGTAGAGTTCGAAGCTGTCTTTCTTGATGATGGCGTAGGAGAGAACAAGGGGAAGAACTCAATATCATTTCCACGAATGTTCAGAGTCCAACAGGTATCATCCAGAGTGGATACGATATGAGCATCGCAGCCGGCTTCTTCCATTTCCTTACGAATACGAGCCAACTTGGAAGCGGTACTTTCTCCGGTGTATTTTTCCTCTAAGAAAAATGCGGGCTCCTCGGAAAGAGGAGGACGATCAGTCCAGATTTCGTCAATTAAGTCTTCCTGATAATCGACTTTGGCACCTTTTTTCTTTGCTATTTCGGCATACTCATCTCCTTCTCCAACGGAAACAACACGTCCGTCGAAAGAAAGAGTTTGTCCGGCCTGCAAAATCTCTTCCAAATATTCGTTTACGCTGGGAACACCCGGCTCAAACATCTTCATAAGGGTAACGGTTGTACCTTCCAGCTGCTTGGCAGCTTGGATAAAGTAACGACCGTCAGTCCAAAGCTTTGCATCGTTTAACGTAATCACTGCCGTTCCTGCAGATCCGGAGAAGTTGGTGATAAACTTTCTTGCCTTAAAATGTTCTCCCACATACTCACTCTGATGAAAATCTGCAGTTGGTACTACATACACATCAATGTTTTTCTCCCGCATAAGCTTGCGTAATGCGGCTAATCTCTCTGGTACTGTCATAAGATCCTCCTTGAATGAACGAGCCGTAAAGACAGGGAAATACAGAATCAATCGGTTTCAAAAACCCTTCTTCCTCCATTTATTTTTCATTTGGAAAAATCAACTGTATAAACCCTGCTCGGTCAGCAATTTTTCAACCTTTTTCATTGTACCGATAAAACGATTTTTACGGAAAGACTTTCCGTAAAATAGATAGATAAAATCAAAAATAAACAGGCTTAGTTTGTAGAAAATTGCTTAGACTTCTTCCTTGTCCTTTTCTGCAAGGATTAATTCCTTTGCATAGGGAAGCGTTTTTATCCAGTCACAGAAGCTATGCCATTCCTGCAATTTATGTCCTTTTCTTGAGAAATACATATTGATGAGATTCTCGTAGTTCATGGTGCAGGTGCGCATCTGATTGTAGGAGGAGGGAGAAGCTGAATCAAGGTATACCAGTCCTCTCTTTTTCTCTTCCACAAATTTAAAGGCGGATACGCTCTAAGTCCGAGATGGTTCTTTCCAAAATCGCCATTCCTTCTTCTGTCAAATGATCATGGGAAAAATCATCTAAGGAAAAGGCCTTGGAGTGGATTTTGTGCATTGTGGAAGTGGAGTTTGCAACAGTATGTACTTTATAGGTGTCGTATTCCTTCCACCAGTAAAGTGGAGCAGTGATATCGACAGAAACAAAAATCTGTCGGATATATTTTCTATGATCCGGACCGGCAAGACGTAATCTTTTAGCAAGAGATAAGTCGTTCGGTCCTAAAATATACTGCCCATTTTCGTCGTAGTAGGAGTCTCCTCTGTCCCAGGAGTTCATGGGATTTCTCGCCCCGCGAACGGCATTTTCAAAGTTCATTACACTGCTTCGTTCTAATTGAATCATGGTGGTCCTTTCTTATATGAATCACTCTTGTTTTCGGCTCCATTGTATCGAAGAAAAGCTTCTTTGAAAAGGGAAGTCGAAAAGTGAAAACTGCTATACAATAATCTTGAAAGATGCTAATATGTTGCCATGGTAAAGGCAAGATTTATTTGTCTGTTTTTATTCTTTTTTTATTCTTTTGTCTTTGCGTTTCTTTTGGGTTTTCCGAGTCTTGAAATCTCAGATATTCTTTTCTTTGTTTCCGGACTATCTTTTTTGCACTCAAACGACAGTCTCAATGAGAATTTTCGTGCTCGAACAAATCTTAAGTCTCAAATGTTCACTTTTGCTAGCAAATATTCACTTTATTGCGGATAAATATTCACTTTCTTACGAATGAATATTCACTTTCCGCGTTAATTTCCGCTGGCTTATTCCCTAATATTCACTTTTTACGCCTTTTTCACTCGGTCCTTAGAGCACTCTTTTTCACTCGGTCCCTTAGAGCACTCTTTTTCCACGCTGCGTGAGACTGTCCTCATATTTTATCCGACTTCTAAAACATGCAAGTATCTAAATCTCATTTATTTATGAAAGGAGCACTTATGTATCCGTATTATTCTGAACATCCGAAAAAGCAGGAGAGTTATCAAGAAGAAAAAGAATTTGATGGGAAATTTTTTTCCGATTATTCAAAGGAGTTTAGAGAGGAGGAAGAGTTAAGTTGTTTTTGGAAAAGATATTTAGAAAGAGGGAAGGTTTTCCTTCTTCTTATTCTTCTTTCCGTTTCCGCCTTCTTTTTTTCTTGCCGTAAAAAGACAGAGAGTCCGAAGTGCTATATGAGGGCAGAGCAGGCGAAGAGCAGACATATACGCAAAAGAAGAATTTTTCTGAAGGAAAAGAAAGTCGGAGTATGGAAGAAATGGAGCGTAGAAAAAAAGAAAGAGAAAGTCAGCAAGAAATCGAAAGTGTTACAGAAGAAACGGATATGGCTGATGAAAAGGAAATAGCAGATGGGAAAAAAAGTGAACAAAGAAGAAACGGTAGAAGCGGAAAAAGGAAATAAAGAAGGAATAGAGGCGACTGAATCCGAAAGAAAATCCGACAAAAGAAATACTTCGACTAAAAATCAATATCAATACGGCAAGCGCAAAAGGAATTGGAAAGTTTAAAGGGAATAGGACCTGACGACGGCGAAAAAAATATTATATCTTATAGAGAAGAATATGGGAGGGATTTTCCACGATAGAGGAAATTATGAATGTAAAACGGATAGGAGAGAAGACCTTTTTGAAGATTCAGGATTTTATTACAGTGGAATAAAATGGAGGAGCGAAAGTTACTCTGCTTTTTCAATGTTTACTTTTGGAAAAAAAGATTTGTGAATTATCGGTTCTGTCCGGAAATGTATAGAATATTGTAAGCTTTATCCCTTGTGCTTTTTGCATTCGCCCTTTATCATTCTTATTATCTGTAAAAATTATAGGAAATGTCGAATTGTGAGGATTGCTTTAGCCGGTGTTTTTGGCTTTCTATAGGACAATCCCGCGTTAAGAGAAGTTGAGGGAGAAATGAAATTTAAGGATATAGAATTGAATCAAACAAAGGAATCGGAAAAGCGAAAGCTTGGTTTTGCTTTTAATAGAAAGTTTTATCGTGCCGGACTTGCAGTACTTTTAAGCCTTTCTCTCTGCCTGCCTTTCTCTGCAATCGCTGAAGAACGGGTATATGGTATTAGCGATTACGGTCCTGTTTCTGTAAACGGAAATGGAGTCGGAAGAGGAAATGACCCGACCTATCAATACATAGAAGATTTATTGTACGGAAATGGAGTGAACACTCCGGCCGCAAACAATAATACAGCGGGAAATTCCTCTGCGAATCCACAGGTCAATTCCTCGGGAACACCCTCTGTGAATCCGGGGACTGCTACAATGACAAAGACCGGAAGTCTGCAAAAATCTTGCGCAACTGTCCGGAAACTCTTCGACAAGAACCTTATCTTCAGAAATTGATGCAAACTATGCGGTGGTCTATGATTTGGATAACGGTAGTATTTTGGCTGAAAAATGCTTTTCAGGCTATGTATCCGGCTTCTATGACGAAGGTCATGAGTCTCCTTATTTTTGCGGAGAGTCTTCCGATATGAATAAAAACCGACAATCACCCAGGATATTGTAAGCTTTGTGCAGGCTAGGGGGCGAGTAACTGCGGTTTTTGTAGTAGGGTGAAGAGGTTTCGGTGAAAGACCTGCTCTATGGAGTGATTCTCCTTCCGGAGCAGATGCGGTTCTTGCGCTTTGTAAGGAGGTCTCCGGGTCGGAGGCGGCCTTTGTGGAACGCATGAACAAAAGGGCGCGAGAAATGGGGCTGTCCTCACGGTGTAATTTTCAGAATGCAACAGGACTCTTTCACAGCACGCATCGTATGACAGTGAAAGACATGGCGCAGATTATGGCGCTTGCCATGCAAAAACCCGAGAGCCAGAGAGGTTCTGATGACGGAGAATTATCAGACCGCCCCGACCAATAAGCATGCAGAGGGCGTAAAGTTTACGAAATCTCTTTTACAAAGGATTAAAACGCAGGACAGCGGCGGCGGCGCAACGGTACAGATGGCAAAAACCGGCTAGTGTGAGTCAGTCCAAGTTCTGCGTGGTAACAGCCGGAAAGGGAAGAAATGGAAAGAATCTTCTGGTTGTAAGCGGTCAGAGCTCGAGTACATGGCAGGCAATCAAAGATCAGGCTGCACTCTACAAGCTTTTTGGGGCGTAGAGACGGCGGAATAGAGAAGTAGGAGAGTAATATGCCCATTAAGGTACAAAACAATTTACCCGCAAAATACATTCTGGAGTCGGAAAATATTTTCGTAATGGACGAAAATAGGGCTATTTCCCAAAATATTCGCCCGCTCAAGATTGTGATTTTAAATCTGATGCCTTTAAAGGAAGATACAGAGCTGATTTACTTCGTGTACTCTCGAACTTCCCGATTCAAACGGAAATCAGTTTTATGAAGGTTTCCACCTATAAATCGACCCATACCAGTTCGAGTCATTTGAATGAATTTTATGTGGAATTTAAAGATATTGAGGCAGACTACTTTGATGGCTTGATTATTACCGGTGCTCCGGTAGAGAAAATGGAGTTTTCGGAGGTGGACTACTGGGAGGAACTTTGTCAAATTATGGACTGGTCTAAAACCCATGTTTTTTCTACCTTTCATATCTGTTGGGGAGCACAGGCGGGACTGTATCACCACTATGGGATACAGAAGGTTCGCTTAGAGAAGAAATTGAGCGGAGTATATAAGCACCGCATTTTGCATCGTAAAAAAATGCTGATGAGGGGGATGGATGACGAGTTTTTTGTCCCTCAGTCCCGCTATACCGGTGTGGATGAAGAGGCTTTAAGGAGCAATAAAGAGCTTTATGTGGTGGCGGACAGCGAGGAGTGCGGAAGCTATCTGATTTTGGCTTGCTCTTCCAGACAGATTTTTGTTACCGGACACTCGGAGTATGACCGCTATGACTTGGATAAAGAGTATAAGAGGGATTTGGGAAAGGGCTTAAACCCGGATATTCCGGTGAATTACTATCCTGACAATGATCCGGAGAAGACGCCGATTCTTTCTTTGGCGTTCGGGCTCAAACTGCATTTACAGTAACTGGCTAAACTTTGTATACCAAGAGACGCCTTTCGTCTTGGAGGAGATGCGTCCGGTGGGAGAGGACAGCTATCTTAGAGAAGATCACAGCAGCGAGCGTGACAGTACAATCAGCAGCAGGAGAAATTAAGTAACAGTATAGAAAATGAGGCATTGTATAAGGATATAAAAGCATCAAAAGCGAGTAGTATAAGGAGTAGATAAGGAGCGTCAAAAAGGAGTAGTATAAGGAGCGATAAGGAGTGTCAAAAGAGCTGGGTAAGTGCTATAACTAGTAGTAGAAGAATTGGAAACGGAATATAATAGAAACAATACAATGATATAAGCAAAGAAAGGAAAAACTATGGACGCAGTAGAACGCTTAATTTCGTATTTGAAGATTGACACGGAATCGGTGCCGGATCAGGACCATATTCCTTCCAGCGAGAAACAGTTTGACCTGGCAAGAGTTTTGGAAAAGGATCTGAAGGAGCTTGGGGTGTCCGATGTTCGTTTGACAGAGCATTGCTATGTATATGGTAAGATTCCTTCCAATCTTTCCAGAGAGGAAGATGCCAAGACCCCCGCCCTTGGCTTTATTGCCCACATGGATACCGCTCCTTCTGCAAGAGGAAAGAATGTAAAGCCTCGAATTATCGAGAACTATGACGGAAAAGATATCATTTTAAATGAAACGGAGACGCTTTCTCCTAAGATTTTCCCAAGGCTCTGGATGCTGTTGGAGATGATTTGATGGTTACCGACGGAACAACTCTCCTTGAGCGGATGATAAGGCCGGTGTCGGAGAAATCATGGCAATGGCGGAATACCTTTTAAGCCATAAGGAAGTGCCGCACGGCGATATTTGTATCGGCTTTTACACCGGATGAGGAAGTTGGATGCGGTGCCGATATCTTTGATATTCCGGGTTTCGGGGCGGAGATTGCCTATACTGTGGATGGAGGGATGCTTGGTGAAGTGGAGTATGAAAATTTCAATGCCGCTTCCGGAAAGCTGAAGATCCACGGTGTGAATGTGCACCCCGGTTCCGCGAAGGACAAGATGCTCAATGCCCTGCTTCTTGCTATGGAATTTAACAGCCTGCTTCCACCCTGCATCCCTGCAAATACGGAAGGTTATGAAGGATTTTTCCACCTTTGCGATATGTCCGGCGAGGAAAGCCATGCGGAGATGAATTACATTATCCGTGATCACGATAAGACAAAGTTTGAGGAAAAAAAGAAGATCTTTGCCGATGCCGCGGAAAAGCTGAATCAGAAATACGGTGCTAAGGGCGCATCCTTTGAGGTGGCGATTAAGGACAGCTACTTCAATATGAAAGAAAAGCTGAAAGACCATATGTATATTGTCGAGGTTGCAAAGACTGCCTTTGAAAAAGAAGGAGTAAAGCCGATTGTTACACCAATCCGTGGAGGCACGGACGGCGCAAGTCTTTCCTACAAGGGACTTCCCTGCCCGAATCTTTCCACAGGCGGAGACAATTTCCACGGCATCTATGAGTATTTGAATCTAAGCTCTTTAGAAAAATGATTGACGTACTTGTCAGAATCACACAGGAAATGATTGGAAAAAGCCGTAGAGAATCCCTAAAAAGGACCTGAAATAAGGAAGAGGCAAAAAGGGATAGAAGGAACAATGGGGGAAAGTATCATCAACACGTTTTTGTCCTATAACCCCGTGTCATAAGCCCCTGTTTTGTCCCATAAGCCGGAACGATAAAGAAAAGCTGTAGCGTTTTCCCTGCTACAGCTTTTATCTAATAATCTATATGAGTTTAATTCTTTGATTCTTACCATTCAATATTCAATTTTATAAAGTAGCCATTGGTCTATACCACCTTTTTATTTCAGCCTTTTATATTTTTAAAATGGACTCGCACCATAGATTTTCTAAAATACAAATGGTTGATGGGGTATCTCTTATTCTCTTTTTGGGAACGCCTTCGACTGTTGAAAATAAGAAGAAAGTCTTCTACAAACCGATAGCCCTTTAGCTACGCAAATATTCGTTTTCTTTTTATCTTAGGTTCGTTACCAAAAAGAAGCACATTTCTGGGTCCATGGGACTGTACTTTTCGTATTATAGTTCGCAAGTTCTTTCTGCTTGCACTTTGTTAGTTGCTCTCCTTTCTCTTCAGAGAGAAAGCTTTTTGCATTTGTTTTTCGTTTCTTGGCTAAAGTCTAACATAGAAAAATTTCTTTTGTAAATAGATTTTTAGAAAAATATTATTTTTTTATTTATAATAATTATTTAGGAAATAGTAGATAAGAAATCAGTAGATTTCTAGAGCGTAATTTGGAGATGAATTAGCTATAATGCAATTTAGAAATAAAAAGTTTACATGGAAAGTATTTTAAATTATCCAAAGGGATTGTATCGGGGAAAATGGCTTCTGCTACAATGATGCTATCTCGAAAGAAAAACCTAATACGATAGATATCATAAACCATAGACATCATAAAACTATAGATATCATAAAACTATAGACATCATAAAAACGATAGACATCATAAAATGATGACATTATAAAAACTATAGATAACATAAGAACATAGCTTATCATAAGAACTTGGTACTGTTTGAAAAGAGAGTACAGGATAAGAGAAAGGATTTGCAGATGGTTTCACTTTTTGAAGATAGAGCAGAGGCGAAGAAAAGATTGCGGGAAAAAGTCCAAAGCCTCCGAGGAAAACTGGGCAGGGACTCGATTGCGAAGTCGGACGAAGAGATTCAGCTTAGACTTTTGTAGTTACCGTACTTTCTTACTGCAGAAAGTATTTTTCACTTATGTCAGTATGGAAAGAGAACCCCTGCACAAAAAGAAATCATAGATACCGCCTTTGCTATGGGGAAAAAAGTATATGTACCGCGCTGCCTACCCGGAAAAGAGAAGATTATGGAGGCTGTAGAAATCTTCTCTTGGGACGACCTTCAGCCCGGAACTTTGGGGATATTGGAACCGAGAAAAGAGATAGAGGGAGCGAAGGTACAAGTGTTTTTCCTTAATGATTATCCCTGCGTTTCTGCGAGATAGAAGAGGAGGGAGGCTGGGACACGGTGCGGGCTACTATGATCGTTTTTTAGAGAAAAATGCAGGAAGCAAACTCTGCCTATGCTACGCTTCTTTGCTTTCCGAAAAGATTCCGATGGAGAAGACAGGATATATTTATGGATTATGTTCTTACGGAAGAAGAAATTGATTCCCTGCAGAAGATAATCTTAAAGAAGTTCCTCCATATCTCTCGGAAGAGGAATTTCAAACTGCATCTTTTCACCGCTTTCCGGATGAAGGAACTCGATGGAGCTCGAATGGAGTGCCTGTCTTTTCCATGTAAGGCGTGTAAGCGCTCCCGCCATATAGACTGTCTCCCAGTAAAGGGCAACCGATATAGGATAGGTGCACCCTGAATCTGATGTGTCCTTCCGGTCTCTAAGCGAAGCTTTATACGGGAGAAGTCCTTTTTAGGGAAAAATATTCTACAGAGAGAATATTCGTTACCGCTTCCTGTCCGTTTTGGAAAAATGTACCTCCCTAAGCATGTATTCGTTTTCTACTCTGTGAATTGGGAGCGGAAATACGAAGAATACCCTCTGTTTTTTTCCAGTCCGGGAAGTGTTTTGAGAGACGTGGGGAGAGAGTCAGGGGATCCCTGAGATTCTCGGAATTCTTTGCATTCTCTTTGAAACAGAAGATGGGGAAGTGGTGTTTTCAAAAGCTAAGGCAGGATTTCCGTGACAAAATGCGGTATAGCATCTCTCGATTCTTCCTGCACGCATATCCTGATTTAAGAGGGAGCCGGAAAATTTATTCTTTCCTAAAAGGAGGAGACCGCTCGTGTCCAGATCCAGGCGGTGAATCATGCGGCAAACAAAAGGTTGAATTCCTTTTATTTCTTTATAATAGTAGGAAGCGGCTCCTGCCAGTGTGCCTTCATAGTGCCCGGGAGAGGGTGCGAAGGAATTCCTGCAGGCTTGTTCAAAAGCAGAATATCTTCATCCTCGTAAACGATATCTAAAGGAAGAGAATAGAGCGCAGCGGAGTCCTCCGCTTCCATTTCCAGAAAGGAAATACTTAAAAGATCTCCGTCATGTAAGAAGATCGATGCTAAAAATGCCCATTGCCCGTTTTTTTCTATCCCGTAGTGCGTTACCCCATTTTCTACATACTTCACTTTTTTTAAGCCGGAAATCATTCCTCGGGTATAGCGTTTTCTATGTAAAAAGCTTCTATGGTTAGGCCATGGAAGCTTTTTGTAATCTTGTAGTTTAGTTTTCGGATATTCTGCTTCATTAGAATGCGAAGGTATCTTTTAAAGGAAGCCAAAGCTCGTCCTTCTCGGAAAGAATCAGAGGGCTTCCGTCTTCCATGTGGTAGCCGTCCTTATGTGCATTTCCCCGATACTCACCCTTTAACTCGGGCCACTCGATTCCAATAGAGGGATCATTCCAGGCAAGACCGCCCTCGTCACCGGGATGATAAAAATCCGTTACCTTATACGCGAACTCCGCAAAATTGGAAAGTACAAGGAAACCGTGTGCAAAGCCCTCCGGAATATAGAACATTTTTTTATTCTCTTCGGTCAGGATGATGCCGAAGTGCTTTCCATAGCTGGGGCTGGACTTTCGCAAATCTACTGCAACATCATAAACTCGTCCTTTCAGCACACGAACCAGTTTTCCCTGGGGGAATTCTTTTTGAAAATGCAACCCTCGTAAAACACCTTTTTGAGACATACTTTGATTGTCCTGTACAAAAGTGAGATCAAGCCCTGCTTCTTTGAAATCTCTTTCGTTATAGCTTTCCATAAAATACCCTCTGCTGTCCTTATGTACGGTAGGGGTAATGATGCATAAACCTTCGATATCGGTTTTTCAACATGAATCTGTCCCATAACTGACCCTTTTCTGAAGCTTTTCTTTTTAACCAGCTCATAGCATACCATAAAGAAAAAGAATGAGAATTTTTCGAAAAATTGCTTGACAAAAAAATAAAAAGTCTTTATTATATTATTCAATGTTGATAGTGATTATCAATTTTGTTTTATTCAACTAACTAAGAATAAAGCAAAGGAAAGAAGAAAGGGAAAGCCAATGAACTATTCCAGACAGCGAGCAGAAGTCTTGGATCAGATTCGTGGACATAAGGATCATCCCACGGCTGATACGATTTTTGCAGAACTAAGAACGAAGGATCCCAGCATCAGCTTGGCAACGGTATACTGGAACTTAAAGCTTTTTTCGATTTAGGAGAAACCGAAGACTCAGCTTTGTTTCCGGAGCGGATCGTTTTGACCCCACTGTAAAAGCACATTATCATTTTATATGTGAGAAGTGCGGCAGGGTTTACGATGTACCGATGAAGGCTGCGGAAGTCTTGGATACGGATGTTCTGGACTCCGAAGTGGAGATGTACATTCCGGGAGTAATTACAAGTCATGACTTGGTTTTCCATGGAATATGTGATGAGTGTGGAGCTGTGGAGGGTTCGGCGCTCGGAGCAGAAGTGTAAAGAAGTGTCATTGTCAGGAATGCACGCTTCGAGTTGAGCAAATATTACTGCACAGGGCAGTGATGTTAAGTTGAGTGAGCCGGTAAGGCGGAAAAGGAGAAAAGGTTATGAAGACATGGGTTTGTTCAGTTTGTGGTTATGTTTATGAGGGTGCACAGGCTCCCGAGCAGTGTCCGGTATGTAAGGCAAGCTCCGACAAGTTCGTTGAGCAGAGCGGGAGAGCTTACATGGGCTGCTGAGCACGTAATCGGTGTAGCTAAGGACGTTCCGGAAGATATCAAGAAGGACTTAAGAGCGAACTTTCGAAGGAGAGTGCTGTGAGGTTGGTATGTACCTTGCAATGAGTAGAGCAGCTTACAGAGAGGGATATCCTGAGGTTGGTGACTATTACAGACAGGCTGCATTTGAAGAGGCAGATCATGCATCTCGTTTCTGCAGAACTTTTAGGAGAGGTTGTTTCCGCATCCACTAAGGAGAACTTAGAGGCTCGTGTTAAGGCTGAGAACGGTGCAACTGCAGGTAAGGTTGACCTTGCTAAGAGAGCGAAGGCACTTGACTTAGACGCTATCCATGACACTGTTCACGAGATGGCTAGAGATGAGGCTAGACACGGTAAGGCTTTCTACGGTCTCTTTAAAGAGATACTTCAACTAATATAAAATCAATATATCTATAGATTGATTTTATAATTTACTATCAATTAGAATAATACAGTCAACATCATGGTTGAGCTGAAGGAAATAGAGGAAGAGGCTTCCTCTATTTCTAGTTTCTCGATGAGTGTTGTTTGCTTTTTGCAATATTTTCATTTTCACTGTCTGCTATGGAAAAAAACATGGCAGCACAGTTTGTAGAGGAGGATTGTTTTATGGCAAACTACAAGGGTACGGAAACAGAGAAAAACTTATGGGCGGCATTTGCCGGAGAGTCTCAGGCAAGAAATAAGTATACTTATTATGCTTCTCAGGCAAAGAAGGACGGATATCAGCAGATTGCGGCTATCTTGGAAGAGACAGCGGCAAACGAAGAGTATCATGGAAAGATGTGGTTTAAAGAGCTTGCCGGACTTGGCGGCGGAATCGGAGACCACAGCAGCAAACTTAAAGGCTGCTTCTGAAGGCGAGCACTATGAATGGACCGAGATGTATAAGAACTTTGCAGAAGTAGCGGAGAAAGAGGGCCTTAAGGAGCTTGCTGCAAAGTTCCGTCTGGTAGGAGCGGTAGAGAAAGAGCATGATGCTCGTTTCCAGGAGCTTTTACAGGGAATTTTTAGATAATACCACCTTCAAAGAGGATAAGCCGACACTTTGGCACTGTAGAAACTGCGGTTTTATCTATGAGGGAGAGGAAGCACCGGAGTCTTGCCCCTGCTGTAATCACCCGAAAGCTTACTTCGAGAGAAAGGCTGACAACTACTAAAGAGCACGCGCTTCCGTTTTGGAATTGCGTGGAGTTTCATAACGAATAGGGTGCACAAAGCGTGTAGGATTGCAGTATTGAAAAGAAGGACTGCATTGCGAGAGTATCGCAATGTAGTCTTTTACTTTTTTCTAATTTTCAAAGAAAGACTGTGTTTATAGAATTTGTTTTATTTCCATAATACGACTTCCTTCGGAAAAATATGAAAGCTTTTATACTTCTAAGAATTGACGGAAAGCACAGTTTGGGATAGACTTTTTAAGTGTTTTAAAGGAATGCTTTTAGTTGCTTTTTATTTCCCGGAATGGAAAGAGAGGATATAGATGAAGAAACCGACAGTTTTATTGATTCTTGACGGCTATGGAGAGAGAAAAGAGAAAGAGGGCAATGCGATTGCCCTTGCCAAGACGCCCGTTATGGACAGACTGAAGAAGGAATTTCCCTATGTGGAGGGACAGGCCTCCGGTCTATTCGTAGGGCTCCTGACGGACAAATGGGGAACTCTGAAGTAGAGGGCACATGAATATGGGTGCCGGAAGAATCGTTTATCAGGAATTAACCTGAATCACAAAGTCTATTCAGGATGGTGATTTTTTTGAAAATAAAGCTTTAAAGGCTGCGGTAGAGCATTGTAAGAAAGAGGATTCCGCCCTGCACTTTATGGGCTTGGTTTCCAGCGGTGGAGTACACTCTCATATTGAGCACATCTACGGACTTTTGGAGCTTGCCAAAGAGAGCAGGCTTAAAAGAAGGTTTATCTTCATGCCTTTTTTAGACGGCAGGGATACGCCTCCCGATTCCGGAAAAATCTTTCCTTCTCGCTGTAGAAAAGAAGATGCAGGAGCTTGGTGTAGGAGAGATTGCGACGATTTCCGGAAGATATTATGCCATGGATAGAGACAAGAATTATGACAGAGTGGAAAAGGCGTATCGCGCTATGGTGGACGGCACGGGAGAAAAGGCTTCTTCCGTAGAAGAGGCGATAGACGCTTCTTATGCGAAGAAGGTATATGATGAATTTGTACTTCCGACGGTGATTGAAAAAGATGGAGCAGTGCATACTGTTTCTGACGGTGATGCAATGATTTTCTTTAACTTCCGCCCGGATAGAGCAAGAGAAATCTGCCATGCTTTCTGTGATGATGATTTCAGTTTCTTTGAGAGAGGGGCAAGGAAGAATATATTCTTTGTCTGCTTTTACGGACTATGATCCTACGATTCCGAATAAGCATGTGGCTTTCGAAAAGGAAGAGATTCATAATACTTTGGGAGAAGTGGTTTCCAACCTGGGAAAGAATCAGCTTCGTATTGCGGAGACCGAGAAGTATGCCCATGTTACTTTCTTCTTTAACGGAGGGAAAGAGGAACCTTATGAAAATGAGGACAGAATCCTTGTTCCTTCTCCGAAGGAGGTTCCAACCTATGATTTAAAGCCTGAAATGAGTTGCTACTACGGTTACGGAAAAAGCTGACTGAAGCAATCAGGTCCGGAAAGTATGATTTGGTGGTAGCTAACTTTGCAAATCCCGACATGGTGGGACACACCGGTGTTCTCCCCGCAGCAATCAAGGCGATTGAGGTAGTGGATGAGTGCATGGGAAAGGTTGTTGATGCGGTAGAGTCCATGCATGGGAATCTCTTCATTTTAGCGGATCATGGCAATGCGGATATTATGATTGATGAAAAGACGGGAGAACCTTATACGGCACATACGACAAATCCTGTGCCTTTTATTCTGGTAAGCGAAGAGAAACATAAGTTAAGAGAAGGCGGATGTCTTGCAGATGTTGCACCGACTCTTTTGGAGCTGATGGGTATCCCGCAGCCAAAGGAAATGACAGGAAAGAGTCTTTTGGAAAAATAAAGTCGGATTTTTACAATAGAGGAAAAAACCAAGGAGGGGAGGAGTCTTCTCCCTTTGCAGAAGAGAGGAGTAGGCATGAAAATCGGAATCTGCACCGACTCGGGTTCGGGAATCACCCCGGAGGAGGGAAGAGAGCTGGGAATTAAAGTGGTTCCTATGCCCTTCAGAATGGGGGAAGAGGAATATTTTGAAGATATTAACATGAGCCGGGAAGAGTTCTTTCAAAGGCTTCTTTCGGGAGAACTGGTTTCTACCTCTCAGCCTTCCATGGAAAGTGTTATGGAGGCTTGGGATGAGTTGCTTACGGAATACGATGAAGTTGTGCATATTCCTCTAAGCTCCGGACTTTCCGGATCTACGCAAACCGCTATCATGCTCTCGCAGGATGAGCCGTATCTTGGAAGAGTTTTTGTGCCGGACAGCCGTGGAGTTTCCGTGACACAGCGCATGCACTGTATTTTTGCGAAGCTGCTTGGAGAAAAGGGCTATAACGGAAAAGTGATTCAGGACCTTTTTAATCATTCTACCGGAGAAAACGGGATCTATATCGGGGTACAAAACTTAAGCTACTTGAAAAGAGGGGGAAGGATTACTCCTATGGCAGCTGCAATCGGCACCTTGTTACAAATCAAGCCGGTTCTTGCCATCAATGAGGGGAAGCTGGACTCCTACAAGAAGGTAAGAACGGAAAAGCAGGTCAGGGAAGCAATTATCGAGGGCTTACATCAGACCCTTGAGCGATTGGGAGACCCGGAGGCGAGGGACTGTCATATTGCGGTTGCCTATACGGATAACAAAGAACAGGCAGAGAACTTTAGAGAGCAGCTTAAGGCGGAGTTTCCGAATCGTTTTGAAGAGGAAATTGTGGTTCGCCCGCTATCCCTCCTTATTTCTTGCCATATCGGGGAAAACGGTCTTGGAGCAGCTGTTATTAAAAGGCCTAAGGAGCTGAATCTTAGTGATAAGTTGAGAGCAGCTCCCGAAAAACCAGTTTCTGGATACTCTGATAAAGCAGAGATCTCATGCAGGGGATCAGATTTCCGGCAGGAGCTGAAATCTTATATTTCCGTCCGTTTTTATTTGAATTTCTCCTACTTTTGCCGTTTCTAAAGGGAATGAGCTGAAGTAGGAGCATTTTTCCAAAGTGATTTTAAGCGGATGTCCGTAACGATTGTTCTTCCCATAGGAAAAGAGCGCGAAGCTTCCTTTTGTTTCTGCAAAGAAAAATGGGAGAAGAGGAGGTTTTGGAGCCGTGGTGCGCTAGCTTTACAATATCCACAGAGGGGCTTTGTCCTCTTTTTATAGCGGGAAAGCATTGCTTCCTCGGCTTCTTTCAGGGCATATCACCGGTAAAAGACCATGGAGAAAATCTCCGTATCGAAGTACACAGCCCTAGGGAATGTGCATTTGCTTCTTCCATGGGGCATCTGTGAGCGGGTAGTAGCAGCGCAGGGATAGAAAAGCCGATTTTTCGGAAGGTGCTCGTATCGGAGGGAGGAAGTAGTGTCAGAGGAAGGAGCTGTGCCGGAGGGAGGAAGTGTGTCAGAGGGAGGAGTGTGCGGAGGGAAGGAAGTGTGTCAGAGACAGAGTGGTTTTTATTACCATACACTATACTGTTTCCGTTTTTCCAATACAGAAGCCTTGCTCCATGTCTTCCGGCAAGGCGCTTTAAGAGATCATAGCGATAATCGTCTTTGGCTTGTACCGGAAGAATCAGATTTTCAATCTGTAGCTTATAATTACTTTTATAGTTTTCCGTACTTCCCTCTTCCAAAATGGCTTGGATTCCGCTCGTGTGATCGATATCGGAATGGGTGATTAAGGCATATTGGATTTTCTGAATACGCTTCATTTTGCAGTAGGGAAGCAGGGTATTTTCCGGAAAATTTTTGTCGGAGGAGGAGCCGTTATCAATGGTCATGACAAAATTTCCTTTTCGAATAAGGAAGCCGTCGCCTTGTCCCACGTATAGGGCGGTGATTTCCAAGTCTTTAGGTGGAGAGGGAAGAAAGAGTGGGATAGTACAGAGAAATAGAAGAGAAAGAATATTTTTGAAATGGCATATTTTTTTTATCGCAAAGAGAGAAATAAATGGGGAGGATGAGTTGATTTGCTTTTCCTTCTCTTTCTTTTGCATTTGCCTTCTTTTTTTTATTACAGATTGCAGAGGGAAGAGGAAGAGTATGTAAAAAAGAAAAAGATAGAGAAAGAGAGCGGGGAGGGAAAGTTTTCCTAAAAGAAGGGAAGAATAGGGGAGCTGCAGGCTAAAGTAAATGAGGCTATGGAAAAGGCTTAAAAGGGAAGACAGGCTTTGAGAAAGGAGCTTTACAAGAGGGAAGAAAAGAGGGGGAAGATGAGAGAAAAGAATAGAAAGAATCCCGAGAAGAAAGATAAAAGGAAGCAAGGGAAGGAGGAGCAGATTTAAAAGAGGTGCATAAAGAGGAAGAGAGGATTGTAAAAAGGAAAAAAGCGGAAATAAGCCGAGATAAAATAGAAAGAGCTCTTTTCCCCCTTCCTTTATTTTTTTTGGTAGAAGCCTTAAAAGTTCTGTGAATCTTTTTTTTCTTTTAGCTCTTTCCCATTTTTTAGAGAGGGCTTTCCGTCTCTCCTTACCGTCTCGTAAAGATAAGAGTAGGAGGAGAAAAAGACTGTAAAAGGAGCATTGAAAGCCGACAGAGTAAAGAAAGAGAGGTTGCAGGAAAAGCAGAAGGAGCAAAGAAAGTGAAAGCGAAGAAATCCTGTCTTGCCCTCTTCCCAGATTTTTCCCGAAGAAGTAGACAAAAACATAAGCATAGCACGGAGGGTGGAGCCGGAAGAACCGGTAAAAAGAGCAAAGGAAAGAACGAAGAAGGAGGAAAGGATGGAGGCATAAATCTAAGTTCCATTCCAAGAAGGCGGAGGAGTACAAAACAAGTCCCTCCGACGAGAGATAGATGTAAGCCGGAAACTGCAAGGATATGAGCGATTCCGCTTCCTGATAAAGACCTTTCTCTTCTTTGGAAAGGGCTGATTTTTCTCCGAGGAAAAGGCTTTTTAGAAAAAGCACTTTGCTGTTCGGGATACAGTTTCTCTAAGTCACGGGAGGCTTGCCTTTTTAATTTGTGGAGAAGCTTTTAAGAAGGGAGGAGTTGTTCTCTCGAACTCTCCCTTTATTCTTAATAAGTGTTGCTCGCATAGCGTGCAATATCTCGTTCTGAACAAGTGGCGAAGGCAGAAGCTGAGATGTCTTGTTTGCCAGAAAAAAAGCTTCTATTCCTTCCCCTTTACAATATTGTAAAAAGGAGAATTCTCCTTCATTCATAGCAGGGCTGAGCTCCATGAATTTTCCATGAAAAACTATCCTATCCCCGGGATAATAAAGAAGTTCGGAGTCTTCCTGTGCGTTTTTAAAAGAACCTGTATTTTTGAAAAGGTTAAATTGTTTCGCGCCTCCCACTCTCTTCCTCCTCTTTACTGAGTTCCTTCGGCTTTTTCCTAAGGAACTATTGACTATACAATTTTTCAGAAAGATTCTATAGGCTGTTTCATTTTCCGAAATGTAGGAAATCGTGCCCTCCACAGTACAGTTTAAGGGCAGGACTCTTTCAATACATTCCTGTTGCTTTTCAAAACGCTTGAGCACATTTTGAAAATGAAGGGAAGAAAGGAAAAAGAGGACGAGGGAGAGGCAGAGTAATTTTGTTTTTCCTTTCGAAGAGAAGGCTCAGGTAGAAAAGGTAAAATAGAAGAAGGACGAAGCGGAGGGAGAGCGGAAGCTCAGGGGCAGAGAGCATTTCTCCGAAAAAGCACGGAAAGTGCCAAAGAAAATAGGGGGCGAGAAATAAAACATGGAAAAACTCCTTAAAATGGAAATAGAAAGATAAAAATAAAAATAGAAAAACAGAAATAGAAAAACAGAAATAGAAAAACAGAAATAGAAAAACAGAAATAAAAATAGAAACATAGAAAAACAGAAAGCGAAAAACAGAAATAAAAATAGAAACATAGAAAAACAGAAAGCGAGATCCTGTAGAACTTAGTTCATATCAAGCAATTAGATTAGATCAAGTAAAAATGAAACAATTAGCTATAACAGGGATATGAAAGTAGGAAAGAATTCCGTACAGGAAAAGTACAAGGAATAGACCCAGAATGACTAATCCCTATGGTAAGAAGCTTGTGCTTTTGTCACAAAATCATACTCCATAGGGGCGGACAGGCTTTGTCTTTGTGAAGATTTGTAAAGAATATCATCAAAAAAACAAACAGTGCATAAGATAAGCAGATATAAAAATGTCCATAGGCGTAATAATGAATATGTTGAAAAGTATTTTTGATATACCATTCCTATCGTTACTTTCTAAGTCTAGCACAAGTGAAAATGAATTGAAATCGATACAGATAAATTTCATAAGAAAAATTTTTATGAAAAAAGAGTGCCATAGAAAATCTATAGCACTCCGGTTGATTTTTAAAAGCTTACGCCATCTTATTTACAGCGTTGTAAAGCTGAGCAGTCTTACGAGAAGCGTTGTTTTGCCTTGTAAACACCCTTGCTGCGAGCCATAGCAATCTTCTTCTGAGCCTTTACAAGCATAGTGTTAGCAGTTTCCTTGTCTCCTGCTTCACAAGCTACGAAAAACCTTCTTCATATAGGTCTTAACCTCGGAACGGATAGCCTTGTTTCTCTCGTTTCTCTGTGCTGCAACCTGGATTCTCTTCTTTGCAGATTTGATATTTGCCATTTTTACACCTTTCTTCTCATAAAAATCTTCCAGCCGCGGAAATCCGACTTTATGAAACCCTTATTTATATGCGTTTAGTCATTTTCAAAAGCTTGCTTTTCAAATATCTGGACACGGACAGTTTGAAAACATACACGGAGATGATAACGAAATGCCTGTTTCTGTCAAGAAGCTAAGTCTTTTTGTCGGTAAAAAAATCTTTTTAACTAAATCTTTTGTTGATAAAAATCGCCGAGTTATTTGATGGTGGAACGGAAATTGCAGAAATATAAGGGATAAAAGCGGAAGGGGTAAAATTATAAAAAGAGAAAATGATTAAATTAGCAAAAACTTGTTTCGAAATTAATGCCTATGTTATTCTAATCCAAGAGAAAATGTATATTATGCATTATATGTGAGGAGAGAGATGAGAAAAACGAGCAAAAACAGCATTGGCATTCCTTTTGGCTTTATCCTGCGTCTGTTCCACTGCGGTTTCTGCAGAAAGCCTGAAGAGGGAAACCGTTCAGCCTGAAGCGCAAAGGCGGAATCTGTAGAGGCTCTATCAGGAGAAACTGTCGAAGAAGTAGAAGCAGAAAAGATTGCATCCGGAAGACGCGGAGACAGAAAAGGCTATATCGGAAGAATCGGAAATGGGAAAGCCCACTCTTATAGGGAAGTCTGCTGTAGAAGAATCGGAGGAAGCCTTTCAGGAGCAGGAAATCTCCGGTGTTCTTGTCTCGGTGAAAGCAGACCCCGGAGTCTTTCCGAAGGGGCAAAATTACAAGTAAAGAAAGTCGGTGAAAAGCAGCAGAGCGGAAGGTGGACAACGCTTTAAAAGAGAAGCTTCTGGAGAATCAGGAAAATCTTCTCAAAGCATGATTTTTGATATCAGTGTCTCAATCAGGACGGAGAAGAAGTGCAGCCGGATTCTGCGAAAGAGGGAAGTGAAGGTTCAATTTTCCCATATTCCCTTTTACAGGAGGATGCGGAAAAGCAGATTTCCGTGTTTCACCTGGACAGCGTGGATGCAGCGGCAGAGAAGCTTGCGACAGAAAAGATAGAGGAGAAGGAAAATGCAGTAGAGGTATCGGCAGAGCATTTCTCTTTATTTGCTGTTTCTTTGGTTAAAAAAGAAAATTCTTTTTTTCGGATACGGTAGCAGTGGAGTTAGGAGAAACAATCAGTCTTTATAAACTGCTTAGGCAGGATGTTTTGCGCTGTGAAGCGATGAAAGAGACGGATCCCGCTGTTGTTCGTCTAAAGCATGACGGGGATGGGCAGGTCGCCATTGAGGCCTTGCACGAAGGAACAGCCAGATTGCTTATAACCATAAAAGATGACCTGGGGGAGGAAAAAAAAGAATACCGGATTATCGTACAGAAAGCCTCTCTTAGCGGAAGAGCAGGGAAGGAGATTGAATATAGTTTAACAGGCTCCGGAAATGAGATGACTCTGACGCTTCGTGGAAGAGGAGAAACGGATGCATTTGAACTGGCACCCTGGGAACCTTATCGGGATAAGATTCGGAGAGTTATTATAGGAGAAGGGATAGAAAAGCTAAATGTAGAGATGGAAGCCTTTGGCAGCATGGAACATCTGGAGACGGTGAGTCTTCCTTCTACCCTTACGGAAATACCGGATCATGCCTTTTATCATTCAGAAAACTTAGGAGATGTCACCATTCCTGCTTCTGTACGGAGGATTGGGGAGAAGGCATTTTACAAGTCTGAAGGAAATGGAAAGAAAAATACGATTATCAATCATTCTCCGGTATTTATGAGCGAAAAAGGAAGCATGCAATATAATCCCGCGTTTACTTCCGTACAGCAAACTGCCGGGGAAGAAGAACAGGAAGTAAAAAAGTGGAACATTTCCATGAAAAATGTGCAGTTTTATACGCTTCCGGAAATCAATAAATGTTTCTTTGAGCTGGAGACGGAAGGGAATGAATATGCAAACTTTTATCTGTATACGACAGAAGATCCGAGCGAAGCGGTTACGGTAAAGAACTTTACCGATAACAGCGGGAAGTTTCAAGAGAGACCTGAGACTGATCTCTCAAGCGGAAAACGGATGGCGGCTTCCCGGAACAAATAAGACATTTACTTTTTATCTATTTGGTCTTGAGGATACAGGACTATTTTTCCTTTTACCGGGGCACACCTACTATTGTACATTTTTAATGAATCCGGGAGGCAGCACCAAACCATATAGCGAGACGCAATTGTTGCAAAAAGTGATTACGGTGTCGGATGAAGCACGCCTTCCTCGCAGCGACGGGAATTTTAGCTGGCAATTAACAGGAGAAAAGAGCCCCTATACGCTTACAATAGAAGGTAGCGGACGGATGCAGGGTCTTACTGCAAACGGAGAACTTCGCTCATGGAATAAGCTCTTGTATGCTCTCGGAAGACAAGCGCATCTGGAATTAAGGGGAATATTACAGCACTGGATTCCCCATGCCTTTGAAGGCATGTACTCTTTCATCGAGAAAGGCTTGACTTTACCGGAATCAATCGAAGAAATAGGGGATTCGGTTTTTTATGAGAAATCGATACAGGGTAATCTTGTTTTCCCGGCGCATTTAAAGAAAATAGGGAATTCCGCTTTTCGTAATCTTTCATACAAGGGAGATTTATCCTTACCGGAAGGACTTGAAAAGCATCGGGGAAAGTGCTTTCCGTGACTTGAAAAGAAACGAATGTTATTACGATTCCCGCCTCCGTTACAGCAATCGGGACAGGCGCTTTCTATAAAGACAGAATGAGTTTTAAGGGAAAGAATAGCATAGAAAATCACTCTTCCAGTGAAACTCGGTTCACGGTATGTCAACCCGCTTTTTACGGATTACACGCCGGACGATTCCGGAGAAGCACCGATTCCGTCTTTTTCCGGAAGTAGCAATGGCTGGCAGAGGCGGCAGTTCCGTGGCAGCGGCGGTTCCGGTGGAGGAAGCGGTTCAGGCGGAAGCGGAGGCTCGGCGGGACGCCGATGGTTTTTAGGGGCAGACCGCAATCTGCTGTCCAATGTAAACTGGCAAAAGAGATGCAAAGGGATGGTGGATTCAGAATCTCGATGGAACGTATCCCAAGGCACAGTGGCTTCTTTTTGAACAATCGATGGTACTATTTTTAATCAGGAAGGCTATATGCTCACCGGTTGGCTTTTCTATAACAATGCCTGGTATTATTTTGAAGAAAAGGAAGGCGGAGAACAGGGAAAGATGAGCGTCGGCTGGAAGGAGATTCGCGGATTCTGGTATTACTTTAGCGAAGAAGTGGGAGTGGAAAATGGAAAGATGCGTACCGGCTGGCAGGAAGTGAAGGGCAAGTGGTACTATCTGAATCCAGAGTCCGGCGCGGAGAACGGAAAGATGCTTTTCAACACCAAGGTGGACGGCTATATTCTTGGCACAGATGGTGCTTGGCAGAAAATATAGAAAAGTTTCTCTTCTTATGGTATAGTTCCGAAAGATTGTTTGCTTGGAAATACCTGTAAGCAGGACTACTCCTGAATACAGTTTGTTTCCATTTTAGGAGTAGAATATAGGAGCTATGATGGAGAAGATACAGCAGGACAGAATTCGAAATTTTGTATTATTGCGCATATTGATCACGGAAAGTCCACTCTCGCGGACCGCATCATCGAGAAGACGGGAACATTGACAGAGAGGGAAATGCAGTCTCAGGTTCTCGATAACATGGATATCGAGCGGGAAAGGGGAATTACGATTAAGTCCCAGACCGTACGAATCGTCTATAAGGCGGAGGACGGAGAGGAGTATATTTTCAACCTGATTGATACGCCGGGCCATGTGGACTTTAACTATGAGGTAAGCCGAGCCCTCGCAGCCTGTGACGGGGCTATTCTTGTCGTGGATGCGACACAGGGAATTCAGGCGCAGACTTTGGCCAATACCTATCTTGCACTGGATCACGACCTCGAAATCATTCCCGTTATCAATAAGGTGGATCTCCCTTCCGCCGATCCGGAACTGGTTGCGCATGAAATTGAGGATGTAATCGGTCTTGAGGCTATGGATGCACCGCAGATTTCTGCGAAAACCGGTTTAAATGTGGAAGAGGTACTGGAAGCGGTGGTGCATCGTCTTCCCGCTCCAAAAGGGAAATCCTGAGAATCCTCTTCAGGCGCTGGTTTTCGATTCACTCTACGACAGCTACCGCGGTGTTATCATTTTCATGAGGGTTAAAGAGGGAAGAATCAAGAAGGGAACGCCGATTCGTTTTATGGCGACAGGTGCGGAGTTTACCGTAACCGAGGTGGGAACCTTTGCTCCGGGACAGTTTATTCCGGGAGAGGAGCTCTCCGCCGGCATGGTAGGCTATCTTACCGCCTCCATTAAAAATATCCGTGATGCTCGAGTGGGGGACACGGTAACCACAGTGGAGAACCCTGCAAAGGAAGCCCTTCCCGGCTATAAGAAGGTGCTTTCCATGGTGTACTGCGGAATTTACCCGTCAGATAGCCAGAAGTACCCGGATTTACGGGACGCCTTGGAAAAGTTGCAGTTAAATGACGCGGCACTCCAATATGAGCCGGAAACTTCCGCGGCGCTCGGCTTCGGATTCCGTTGCGGCTTCCTTGGACTGCTTCATCTCGATGTGGTGCAGGAAAGACTCGAGAGAGGTATGACTTGAGACCTGGTGACCACAGCGCCCTCCGTTATTTACCATGTCTATAAGACGGACGGCTCGATGATTGAGCTCACAAACCCGTCAAATCTTCCCGATCCCGCGGAGATTCTTCGCATGGAAGAGCCGATTGTAGAAGCGGAAGTAATGGTAACCTCCGAGTTTGTGGGCGCGATTATGACCCTTTGTCAGGAAAGACGCGGGGTATATAAGAGCACGGAGTATATTGATAAGACAAGGGCACTTCTGAAATATGATTTACCCTTAAATGAAATCATCTATGACTTCTTTGACGCCTTAAAGTCCAGGAGTAAAGGTTACGCAAGCTTTGACTATACGCTGAAAGGCTATCAGGAAGGAAAAATGGTGAAGCTCGATATTCTGGTGAATAAGCAGCAGATTGATGCACTGTCCTTTATCGTTCATGCGGATTCGGCTTACGAGCGCGGAAAGAAGATGTGCGAAAAAGCTGAAGAATGAGATTCCGAGGCAGCTCTTTTCGAGATTCCGATTCAGGCAGCCATCGGCGGTCATATTGTGGCAAGAGAAACGATTAAAGCGCTTCGGAAGGATGTACTTGCGAAGTGCTATGGCGGAGACGTATCCGTAAAAAGAAGCTTCTTGAAAAACAGAAAGAAGGAAAGAAACGGATGCGTCAGTTCGGAAACGTAGAGATTCCGCAAAGCGCCTTCATGTCCGTGTTGAAACTGGATGAGGACTAAAAAGAGATTGTAGATAAAAAGACAGACAAGCACACATTTTACGGGCATTGATTCGGGGACGCTCGCTAACCTCGCTCTGACTGAGCATGGGCTGCAGCTCATTGCTCACTTTGCTTGTGCAAATCAACTTTCTTCGAAAGTTGTCTTGTACAGTGACAACTTTTCTGATGAAAAGTTTGTCCTTTCGTAGCAGCACTAAGCTTCGAGCGGCGTTACCACTAGCTCTCAGCAAGTGCCGGCGGGCTCAGATTCCCCCGAATTCCAATGCCCGTAAAAATGTTACATCTTGTCTATTCTTTTTGTTTACAATCTTTGTCCGTACTCTTTTTACTACTTGTACTTGTAGAAGCCCTCTCCGGCGTTCACTCCGGTCTTTCCTTGATCAATCTTTTCCTTTCATGTTGCCGCAATCTTTCCCTGTACACTGTTCGGATCTTTTGCGGCAGGGTTTAAGATAACGATGTTGTAAGCGGTCGTTAAGCCTACGATATCCAGAATCTGGAAGGGACCGTAGGGAGAGCCTGTTCCAAGCTTCCAGGTTTTATCGATGGTCTCAAAGTCCGCAACGCCGAGTGCTAGTAAAGATTCCGCAGCGGTTAAGAAGGGAACCAGCATGGAATTTAAGATATAGCCGGGCTGTTCTTTTAAAACCTTGAGCGGAACCATGTTGATTTCTTCTGCAAAAGAAACGACCTCATCATAATATTTCTGCTCCGTACCGGCGTGCCCCATGACCTCCGCAGTATTACTCTTATAGATATTGTTTGCAAAATGTAGAGCAAGGAATTTCTCCGGGCGTCCCGTGAAGCTTGCGAAAGTACTGGGAAGCAGCGTGGAAGAATTCGTCACCAGAACCGTCTTCTCCGCAAATATTTTGCAAGCTCCGCATAAAATTCCTTCTTTTCTTCAATGCTTTCGGCAATAGCCTCAATCACAAGATCCGCATCCTTAGCGGCTTCCTCATAGGAGGAAGTCAGAACAATATTTTTGTAAGCTTCCTCTACCTTGTTCTTGCATTCCTCGATTTCCTCGGCGGAAAGCGGATATTTCTTGAAAGCCCCTTGCATAGGCGGAAGGGTCCGTCTTCATGGCTTCTAAAAATTCCGAGATAAATCGCCTTTAGGCGGTCAAGCTTCGGTTGACAGCGCGCAATGGATTCCTCGCTTCTTAACCAAATCTTTACATTAAAACCGCAGTAGGCTGTCTGAAAAGCAATCTGACTTCCTAAAACGCCGCCACCGGCTACCGTTACATTTTTTAAATTCCATTACTTTTCTCCTTTTCTTTCGGCAATAAAATTCTTTGTTTCTTTTAATTCTAATTTTTATCTAGCAGATATAAATACCATTTATACCTTTAAAAACGATAATTATTATCGTTATATGCAGTATACTCTTTTTGAAAAGAGACAAGCAAAATAAATTTTTGCACAATATAATTTTATTTTGAGATACTATTTGTTCAGAAGAGGCCTGAATAGATTCGGCATCGTTAATCACTTTGATTGGAAGTATGGAATTCTCTTCGGAAGACAGGTATACTGTTGAAAACACGTACATGGTTTATAGATTCCGGCATTAATTCATCTATGTTTTGCTCTAACCGGTCTATGAATTTTTGTGTAGAGTGTGCGGATGGGATTCATCTGAATGCATAAAAATCTTGTTCATGACATGAATAACATTCAAAGGGAAAAGGGTTTTGATTTTTGTATAGAAGAGGATAGAAGCGGGAGGAAAATCAAATGGCAGAGAAATTAGACTACAGCAATCTGGGCTTTGCTTACCATACACCGGAAAAACGCTATGTTGCAAACTTTAAGAACGGCGCATGGGATGAGGGAGGACTAAGCGGTGACAGCAACGTCGTGCTGAATGAGTCTGCCGGAGTTTTACAATACTGCCAGCAGGTTTTTGAGGGACTGAAGGCCTACCGTTGGAAGGATGGCTCTATAGTCTGCTTCCGTCCGGACTTAAATGCGGAGAGAATGTTTCGGTCAGCTGCTTTCTTGGAGATGCCGAGTTTTTCCGGTAGAGCGCTTTTCTCTGCCTTGGATGAGGTGGTAAAGGCAAATGCCGATTCCGTTCCTCCCTACGGTACAGGGGGAAGCCTTTATATTCGACCCTACCTTTTTGCATCGGGAATCGTAATCGGAGTACAGCCTGCGGAGGAGTACCAGTTCCGAATTTTTACAACTCCGGTTGGTCCCTATTTTAAAGGAGGGGCTACACCGATAGCACTGATGGTTTCCGACTTTGACCGTGCAGCGCCACATGGGACAGGGGCAATTAAGGCAGGCCTAAACTATGCAATGAGTCTTCATTCCCATGAGATTGCAAAGAATAAAGGCTTTGCGGAAAACGTATACTTAGACGCTGCAAAACGGGAATTTGTAGAAGAGACAGGAGGAGCGAACATCCTTTTTGTAGATCGGGAAGACCGCCTCATTGTACCGAAGTCGGACTCAATACTCCCTTCCATAACAAGACGTTCGCTTTTTTATGTTGCGGAAGAAATCTTACATATTCCGGTAGAGGAAAGACCGGTTCGCTTCTCGGAGATTCCTGACTTTAAGGAGTGCGGACTCTGCGGAACGGCAGCAGTCATCTCTCCGGTAGGAAAAATACAGGATCATGACAGAGAAATCCTCTTCCCGAGCGGTATGGAAAAGCCGGGAAAGATTATGGCAAAGCTCTACGAAACGCTCTCCGGAATGCAGAACGGGGAGATTCCCGCACCGGAGGGGTGGATTAGAAAGATTTGTGTAAAAATTATGTTTTGATTATTTGATTTTTGCGGATATGGAAATAAGGGGCACTCTGAGCCTGTCGGTACTTGCTGAGAGCTAGCAGTAGCGACGCTCGAAGCTAGTATCCGCTACTAGGCGAAGTTAGCGAGAGCGTGCCCTATTTCCATATCCACAAAATTAATAAACATAATTTTTATCAAACTTTTTATAAGAACCGAACCAATAACTGATTCGAGAGGTCCAAGCCCTCAGGGGTGAAAGAAATACCTTGCGTTCTTGTGAATCAGGTAGCCTTCTTCGACGAGTTTGGAAAGCGTTTCTCCGTAAAGCTGATGAATGTCCACGGAAAAGCGTGCGACAAAGTCCATTTCGCTGATGCCTTCGGTGCGACGAAGTCCCCTAAAAAGAAGAATTCTTCCATTTGCTCCTCCTTACTTAAGACATGTTTGTCTTCGGTAAGGAGCATTTTCTATATTCTCACGTTCTGTAAAGAGAAATTCCGGAGCATTCTGCGCATTTTCAGAAGAGGAAGCTTCGAATTTGGAATCATTCTTTTCATCATCGAGCGGTATTTCTCATATATTTCACTAAAGAGTTCAGATTCTTCCAGCGTGTTTTTTTGAAAAATAGGAGGACGCTCTGAGTCCGAATCTGAGGTAGGGAACATCAGACCAATAATTGTAATTGTGAATGGAGGCAAAGCCTTCTTTTGCGTAATTACTGATTTCGTAGCGTTCCATGCCCATTTTCTTCGTCCATTCAAGACTGAGAGAGTCCATTTCCAGAAGTTCCTCTTCACCGGGGATGGGGAGATTTCCTTCCTCCTGCATACGGAAAAAACGGGTCCCTTTTTCTACAATCAAGTTATAGATAGAAAGATGTTCCGGTCGAAGCATACTGATATTCTTTAAAGTCCGCTGAAAGGACTTAGCAGTCTGTAAAAGGAATTCCGTTCATTAAATCCACATTGATATTAGTAAAACCCGGAGAGTCTTGCATCCTCGTAGGCCTTCAAAAAGTCGATGTAGCGGTGTGTTCTTCCTAAAAAGGCGAGCTCTTCATCATTTGCGGATTGTAGACCGAAGGAAATACGATTAAAGCCGGCCCTTTTATAGGTAAGAAGTGCCAGCTTCATGGTGGATGACGGATTACACTCTATTGTAATTTCCGCATCCTTTGCCACAGGAAAATGAGTATGAATCAGCTCCATAGTTTTGGCTATTTCAGAAAACGGGACAAAGCTTGGAGTTCCTCCACCGAAAAAAATGGAGACAATTTCATAGGGGGATTCGGGAGAGGCTGACTATCCGACTCTATCCCCGAGGGCTTTACGGAGCGAAAAAGCAGCTCTTTTCTAAGCTGTTCCATATAGGCGCGTATTTTTGTCTCCTCTGAGGGAAAGGATAGAAAATCACAGTAGGCACATTTTCTTGCGCAAAAAGGGGATGTGTATATATAATGCAAGTGGTTTTTCTCCCGTGCTGCGAGAGAATCCATATAGATTTTTATATTGTTCCATGGGAGAAATCCTTTCGTTTTTTCCCACACTTTACCACAGAGATCGGCAAGGAGAGCGAAATGGCAACAAAAACAGGAGGAAAGAGAAGAGTTTTTCCAAAGCACAAAAGATTCTTACAGAGGAAATGAAAAGAGGGGAGTTTCGTCCTCTCTATCTTTTCTATGGAGAGGAAGCCTATTTGCTTTCCTATTACAAAAATATCTTTGTGAGGGCCTTTTCCGAGAATGAAGGAATCAATATTCATAGAGTGGGAGAGGATCTGGAAACGAAGAACTTGAAGGATATTGCGGAAAACCTTTGCCTTTTTTGCCCCATACCGTCTTATGCTCTTTTGATGGAAAAGTCTTCGGAAAGAAGAAGCTGGGGGATGATTTTGTCCAATATTTAAAAACAAGCCCGGAATCTACTGTGATGGTCTTTTTAGAAGAAAAGACGGATAAACGCAGCAGCTTCTATAAGATAGTGAAGGAAAGAGGCTTGATTCTGCCTTGCGTGGAACAGGATTCCGTATTTTTACAGAAATTTGCTCTGGGAATCTTGAAAAAAGAAGGAAAAGAGATTGCGCGACCGGAGATGCAGGAGCTTTTGCAACGCACCGGCAGCAATATGTTTAGGATTCAGACGGAATGCCAAAAGCTTGCGGCTTTTCTTGGAGAAGAAACTGTGGTTACGTTAGAGAGTATAGACACTTGCCTAAAGAAGTTACCGGAAGACCGGATATTTGACTTAATAGAAGCGATGGGAAGGGGAAATCGTGAAGAACTTTTCCATTATTATGGGGATTTATTGCAGTTAGAAGAAAGCCCGACAAAGATTCGGAGCCTGATTAAGAACAATGTGGAAAAGCTACTTCTTGTTCGGGAAAAGTTGACGGAAGGGATATCCGAACGGGATATTGCAAGAGCACTTTCCATGGAACCGTGGAGAGTGAAGAAATATCCGTTAGAAGCCAGAACGTATACTTTGCAGGCCTTACGAGATCTTTTTCATGCCTTGCTTCGTTTGGAAGAGGAGATTCGAAAGGGAAAAATCAAGGAGCAGCTTGCTTTGGAACTCCTTCTTTTAGGAGAGGAAAAGGCCTATTTCAACTAAACGTTTGTTTTGAAAAACCTCAATATATTTAGAGGAACGTAAGAGAAATGAAAGACATTTTTCTTAAAAATTGTGCTAGAATCCGAAAAATAAGGAGGTTATCTATGCTGAAAACATGGAAAGAAAAGCTAAGCTGTAGTTTTTTTGCTTTAGCTTTGGTAATCTGTTCTTTTCCTTTGACAGCCATGGCTGAAGAAGCAGCGGCACCGATTGGAAAAGGAGAAATCCTGGAGTATTCTTTGGATCCGGAGAGCGCAAAAGCGGAAGAAACAAAGACCGTGAGTCAGGGATATACCAAGGGAGCATCACTTGGAACATTTCAGATTGTTGGATACAGCGGAGGAGGCTTAACTTACTCCGGAGCGCCTACACAGGCAAATCATACGATTGCGGCGGATCTTACCGTGCTTCCGTTAGGAACAAAGGTTTTTGTGGGGGATACGGTTTATACGGTAGAGGATATCGGGTCGGCTGTTAAAGGAAAGATGATTGATATTTATTTTTCCACTATGGATGAGGCAAGAGCATTGACTCGTGCCGGAAGGGTGTACAGAGAGGTTTTTGTTGCTGTACCTGCGAAGTAATAAAAGTATAGGGTGAATTTTGCAAGAAAGCTATTTTTTTGCAAGAAAGAAGGATTTGTATAGTGTACATTGAAAAAAGAAAGATTGTTATGGGTAGTTTTTTAGCACTCGCTCTTTGCCTGTTTTCCTTAGGAACACCGGCAAAGGCGGAAAGTATTGTAGGTAGTTACATTAGTGACAGCCTTGGAGACGTTTTATATTTTTCTACAGAAGGAAAAGAAAAGACGGAAGTAGAAAGGCAGGCGGAAAAAGCGGTTTTGGATGCGGAAAAGCCTGCAGAGGTTGCGGCTGTGCAGGGAGGACTCACACCTCTTGGCACATTTAAGCTTACAGGATACTGCTCCTGCCTGAGTTGCTCTGAGGGCTACGGAAGAAGAACGGCATCGGGAAAGCTTGCTACTGCAGGTAGAACTGTTGCAGTGGATACAAGAGTGATTCCGTTAGGGACAAAACTACTCATCGAGGGTAAAGAGTATATTGCAGAAGATATCGGCGGCGCAGTAAAGCACAACCATATCGACATTTACTTTGACACACATCGACAGGCACAATCTGTATATCGCTATGCGGAAGTATATCGCATAGGATAAACCATCTTTACCAATAAGGGACATTTTTAAGGAATCCGAGCTTTTTGCTCCGGATTTTTAATGCTTACAAAGTTGTGCGTCGAAGGAATGAATAAAAATTTACTATATAGTCAATAAGAACATATAAAGATAAAAATAAAAAGCACAAATTATTATTATATTTTAAAAAAAGAATTGACCGAAGAATGCCTTAGTGTGTATTTCACGTGAAGGTAGGAGGATAAGGAATGGATAAGGTACAGGGAAGTACAGATGGCAGTGAGACTTTGGAAGTAAAGTCAAGTGAACTTGGGGCGGAGAAAGATACAATCAAGAAAGATAAATTCGAGAAAGATACAATCAAAGAAAGATACAATCAAGAAAGATCAAACCGGATCAAAAGAAATCAAGAAAAACATCATAAATCGGTTAAACTTTCTATTAGTTGTCCATTATCTTGGGACTGATGGCTACGATTGTATTGACTTTTTTTAAATACTGTGGCCATAAAAAAACAACAAAGAAATATTATTTCGGTGCGATAGATAAAAATATGTATGATAAGGCCATAGCATCTTCTGAAGAGTTAACCGCCTTGATTTCCAAGATGGATGCCATTTCCACTATCATATATAAAGGAATGGATTCCCTTGAAGATGATGCTGCAGATTCATGGAATGTAGTGGATCTGGATAATAAAAAAATCTTTGTAACCCCCATGCAAGAGGGGACGGAATTTCGTTCTCGTGTCTTAAGTGCAAGCTTAAGCAGAGCGCAGTATAACAGTGAATCCGTCCTTCTGGATTCTTTAAATGCTTTAATTGAGACGGATGAAAATGTGATTGGTGCAGGGTGTACTTTTTGAGCCGAACGGATTTGTTGACGGGGTAAAAAGCTATGCCCCTATCTAAATCGGGATGGACAAAAGAGTAAAACACTGACCAACTCTACTTATGAACATTATAGCGAAAAGGAATACTATACCGAGGCAAAAGAAAAGCAGCATACTGTTATTACCGATGTTTATGAGGATATATTGACCGGAGAAAAAGTAGTCAGTGTTTCTCGCCCCTTGATTTTTAATTCCCAGTTTTTAGGTGTGGTTTTATTGGATATTGATATCAAGCTTTTTCTCATCCGTTCAACAGGAAGACAGTCGCTTCCCCAGTCTTAGCACACATATTTTGGACGAACACGGAGATATCATTTATTCCGCAGACAGCAGTCAAATAGGAAAATCCATTTCCGAATTTCTTTCGGAAAAGCAATATGGTGATATAGAAAGCTTAATGGAGAAGGGGGATGCATTTTCCAAAGAAGTGAAGCTTGCAAACAGAGAGGTGAAAAACTATTATTTCGCACCGACCAATGTCCTCGGAAATACTTGGTGGATTACGATGTCCCTTACTAAGAAAGAATACTACGCACCGATTGCCTTTCTCATTATCTTTGCAACAAGTCTTACTATGATTATGGTTCTTACTATGGCCATCATTATGTTCTTATTGGTTACAAAGTCCCTTAAGCCTATTGAACGGATGGCAAAGCTGAGCAGTATGGTAAGAAAGGGAGATTTCAGCGGAAATGTGAATTATCTTAAGAATGATGAAATCGGTAAAATCGGGAAGGGCTTACAGTCTATCATGGAAATGATTCGGGAAATCACCGCTGATTTAAGTGAGAAGCTGGATAAAATGGCAAACGGAGACTTTTCAGGTGGACTTCTCGAATGAAGAGCTTTATCAAGGAGACTTTCATCCGATGCTGGAATCGATGAAGCATATCAGTTACACCTTGAGCGATACCATGCAGGAGATTAAGGAGGCTTCCGAACAGGTGAGCAGTTCTTCCGATTTGGTTTCCGGAGGAGCACAGTCCTTATCGCAAGGAGCAACGGAGCAAGCCTCCGCTATAGAAGAGCTTTCTGCAAGTATGAATGAAATTGCCGATTCCATAAAGAGTACTACGGATAAAGCCGAAGAGGCAAAGCATCTCTCTCAAAAAGCAGGAGAGGCGGTAAAACTCAGTAATGAAAAGATGGAAGAAATGTCTCGTGCAATGGAAGAAATCACGATAAAATCCAATGAAATCAGTAAGATCATTAAGACCATTGACGATATTGCGTTCCAAACCAATATTCTCTCTTTGAATGCGGCGATTGAGGCTGCAAGAGCGGGGGAGGCAGGAAAAGGGCTTTGCAGTAGTGGCTGATGAGGTCAGGGAACCTTGCGCAAAAAGTCGGCTAAGGCAGCAAAAAAATACAGGCAGTCTTATTGAAGAAAGCAAAAAAATGCGGTAGAGCAAGGAGCGAAGATTTCCAAGGAAACCGGTGAAGCGCTTTCGATAGTATATGAGAGAACCGGAAAGATTAACGACATGATATTCGAGATAACCAAGGAGACGGTAAAAGAAGCGGATAATATGCGGCAGCTTACCATCGGAATGGATCAAATCTCTCTGTGGTACAGAATAACTCCGCAACGGCACGAAGAGTCTGCGGCGGCCTCGAAGAGATGTCCGGACAGGCAAATATCTTGGACAATCTGGTATCCAGATTTAAGCTTCGTTCCTCATAATAATCCTCTAAGAAACTTAAAAAGAGCTTGTGAAAAGAAGTTTTTTTGAATGGAAGATCAAATTCTTTTCACGGGCTCTTTTATTCCCTTGAAAGCGATTTCTTTTTCTGTTTTTAGCAAGAGAAATTTATGCTATATTAGTTTAAGCTTTTTATTATAAATGGAGTAAAGGGAGATTGAATGGGATTTACGGAGGCGCAAAAAAAGAGCGATAGAGTCCAAAAGCGAGAGCCGTCCTTGTTGTAGCAGGGCCCGGCTCGGGAAAGACCACCGTACTTACGGAACGCTTAGTTTATCTTCTGAAAAATGGAGCGGAAGCAAAGTCCTGTCTTCTTCTTTCTTTTACAAGAGCATCCAGTAAAAGAAATGGCAGTCCGATTTACTAAACGAAAGATTCCGGGAAGCATTCCCCATTTTTCTACGATTCACGCTCTCTGTCTCTCACTCCTTCGCGAGGAAAGAGTGTGCAGAAGGAAGGGCTTGTCAACCTTTATGAGAAAAATGGATTGGCTAAGTGCCTATTTTTTGGAAAAGGGAATTGCGAGGGAGGAAGTGGAGGAACTGCTTCTTACATACTGCAATCAGATTTCCTATTTTAAGTCTATTACGGAAGAGGAAAGGCTCCGCTTCCTTCATGAGGAGAAAAATGATGAGTTTTCTTCCTCTCTTTCAATATTATGAGAAAGTAAGAAAGTCGAGGGAAAGCTTGATTTTGAGGATCTTTTGATTGAGGTTCTCTTGGAATTACAGAAAAATACAGCGCTGGCAGACAGCTGGAAAAAGCCGTTATAAGCACATCTTGGTAGATGAGTTCCAGGACTTATCTTTGATACAATATGCTATTTTGAAGTCTCTTTCTGAAAAAGGAGCCTCTCTTTTTGTGGTGGGGGATGAGGACCAAAGTATTTACGGATTTCGCGGAGCAAGCCCCGATATTCTCTTTCGCTTTGCAAGAGACTTTCCGAATTGCGAGAGGATATTCCTAACCGATAACTTCCGTTCCAAAGAAGAAATCGTAGAGCTTTGCAAGCGTCTTATCGGAAAGAATAAAGAGCGCTTTTCAGAAACCTTTAGCAGGAAGACGGGGAAGAGGCGGAAAAGCAAAGTATTTCGTTGTGGAAACGGGAGTGGAAGAAGCCCTGCTCCTTGTAGAGCATGTGACCGGTCTTTTACGGGAAGGATGTCCTCCTGAAGAAATCGCGGTGCTTTGCAGGAGCAAAATGCAGATTACACCCTTACTTCCGGAATTTATGGAGAGAGGCATTCCGATTGTTGTCATGGAAGAGCTTAACAATGTTTTTCAGCATTTTATCGGAAAGGATATCCTAGCTTACCTTAGGCTCGCTCAGAATAAAGGAGAGCAGTCCGGAGCTTGTGCAGATTCTTTCCAAGCCATATAGGGGACTTCGAAGAGAGAAGATTTTACATAAGGATTCGGGACTTAGTGACTTAAAGAAAGCTGCAAAAACACCGAGAGAACGTGCGGAGACGGGAAAACTGGAAAAGCAGTTGGAGGCACTTTCAGGACTTGCCCCAAGAGATGCCATACTTTTTATCCGAAAGGAAATCGGCTATGAGAAATATCTGGAGGATTTTGCAAAAAGAAAAAAATAAGGACTTTACGGAGTGGTGGGAGAGCTTGGAAGAAATAACGGCAATGAGTGAAAGTTATCCGGATCTCGATGCCTTTTTCCGTTTTGTTACGGAATTTAATCGAAGAGCGCTGGAAAGGCGGAAACCGGAGGAAGAAAAGGGAATTCGCTTTATGACTTATCACAGTGCGAAGGGCTTGGAGTTTGACGAAGTCTTTCTCCCGGACTGCATAGAGGGAATTATACCGGATGGAAGAGCCAAGAAGGTCGCAGAGCTTGAAGAGGAACGGAGAAGTTTCTATGTTGCACTTACCCGGGCAAGAAAAGGAATTCACATCTATGTCACAAAGACGAGGTACAGTAAAAAAACATCGCCATCCAGATTTATTCCGGAATTGTTGGAGGGCAGTTAAAGAAGACAGAAAAACCGGAATGATTAAAGAGGATAATAAAGAGAATACATTAAAGAGAGTACATTAAAGAGAGTAAAAGCCGGATTGTTATACCGGAAAAGAGTGTTGTCAAAAAGGGAGTAAACGATGGAAAAATTGAAGATTTTAGTGGTGGATGATGAGGAGAGGATGCGGAAGCTCTTGCAGGATTTTTTAAAAATGAAGGACTATGAGGTTCTTACGGCAGGAGATGGAGAAGAGGCAATTGATATATTTTTCCAAAAGAAAGACATTGCCCTCGTGATTTTGGATGTCATGATGCCGAAGATGGACGGCTGGGAAGTCCTGAAAACAATTCGGGAGCATTCCAAGGTACCTGTGATTATGCTCACAGCACGCTCCGAAGAAAGTGATGAGTTAAAAAGGCTTTGATTATGGTGCGGATGAGTACATCTCCAAACCATTTTTCTCCGAAGATTCTGGTTGCAAGAGTTGAGGCTTTTACTTCGTCGCACCGGTGTGCAGAAAGAGGAGGTTCTGGAGGTGGGCGGAATCCGCATGGACGAGTCGGCACACAGCGTTACAGTGGATGGAAAGGAAATTGAGCTTAGTTTTAAGGAATACGAACTTTCTACAGTATTTTTATTGAAAATAGAGGGCATTGCCCTTTCCAGAGAAAAATCTGAACAATGTCTGGAACTATGATTATTTTCGGGGATGCGAGAACCATTGACACGCATGTAAAAAAGCTGAGGGCAAAACTCGAAAAAGTCAGGGGAGATTATATAAAAACCGTATGGGGTATGGGCTATAAGTTTGAGGTAGAGTAAAGATGAAAAAGCACTATTTGAGGAAGAAGTTCTCCATGATTTTTGCGGGAGTCTTTCTTTGCTTTAATCGTGATTATGCTGATAGGAGATAATTTCTTCCTGGAGCGCTTCTATGAGTACAGGAAAGAACATGTTTTTGCAAAATGCCTACCTTGAGATTGATCGATACTTGCAGGAGGGAGGAGGTTTCTCCTCCGTTTTTCCGGAAGAGAAATCAGGGAGCGGGACGGACACCGCTGTTACACGCTATATCTCCAATCTTACGGAAAAAGAGAACATTTCCGTGATTATCACGGATAACACAAGCTCTCGCTCTTATACCTCTTCTGCGAATCCGAACGCCCTTTTACAGCGACTCTCCTCTTATATTCTGGGAAAGAGCGGAGACAAACGTAAGTCTCTTTATGAGGGAGAAAACTATACAATAGTGAAGACGGAAGGGAGAGGGGATGAGGGCGGTTACATGGAGTCTTGGGGCTATTTTTCAGACAACAGTACTTCCTTTATTATGTCCATGCCGCTTTCCAGCTTAAGTGAAGCGGTTTCCGTTTTTAACAGCTTTCTCCTTTTCTTGGGATTCATCACCATGGTGCTTGGCATAATTATCGTCTACATTGCAAGTTATGAAGTGACAAAGCCTATACAACAGCTTGCACAGCTTTCTCTTAAGATGAGTAAGCTCGACTTCTCCGCTCGCTTTTGAAGGAGTTCCTCGGATGAAATTGCCACACTCGGTAATTCCATGAATGTCCTTTCGGAACGGTTGGAGGAGACCATCTGTGATTTAAAAAAGGCCAACAATGAGCTCTTAAGCGATATTGAAAACAAGACCCTGATTGATAAAAGAAGACAGGAGTTTGTGGCGAATGTATCTCATGAACTAAAGACCCCGATTGCACTCATTATCGGCTATGCCGAGGGGCTTTCCGAGGGGCTTTGTGAGGACAGCGAAAGCCGGACTTATTACAGTAATGTCATTCTCGACGAAGCAAAGAGGATGAATCACATGGTGAAGGATTTGATGAATCTTTCCGCCATAGAACAGGGAAAGGATCTTCCGGATTTTGCTCTTCTGGACTTCCCGAAGCTTTTGCAGGGCGTTATCTCCAGCATGGATATCCTTTTAAAGCAGGAGGAAATACAGCTCGAAGTGGAGATTCCGAAGGAACTTTACCTATACGGAGACGAGTTTAAGATAGAAGAAGTTCTTATGAACTATTTGCAGAATGCGATTCATCATGTGACGGAACCCAAAGCAAATCAGCATTTATACTGAAAATCGCGGGAAGAATCTGGTGGAAGTACACGTCCGGAATACGGGAAATCCTATTCCGAAGGAAGACCTATCCCATGTTTTTGAAAAGTTTTACAAGGTGGATAAGGCACATACCAGAGCATACGGAGGGTCCGGTCTCGGACTCAGTATTGTAAAGGCGATCATGGACAGCCACCACCAGGAATGCGGTGTGAAAAACACGCTAACCGGTGTGGACTTTTTGGTTTACTTTAGAGAAGAGAGAAAATTTTTCATAGATTTGTTATCCTTATGCATTGTAATTTCGAAATTATTTTCGGAATTATGGAGAAGAGAATGCAGGAAAAAAGAGAATGCAGGAAAAAGAGATAAAATTATTTTTAATGTAAAAAAGCAAATCTATGATAAAATACTTTGAATGCTTTTATGGATTTAGAAAGGAGCGTACAATATGAATGAATGGAATGAAATGAATAATACAGAAAACAATGGCAGGGTCTATCTCTGCCTTTACGCAAGGAACGCTTTCCGAAAGAGCCTATAATGTGGCTATCGGGGCACACCTTTTGGTGGGACTGGTTATTACCTATTTCCTGGCCTTGAGGATGCCCTTATGTTTTTCCCGCAGATTTATTCATGCATCCGATTGTTTTCTCTATCGGCTTTTTTTGGCGGTGGGACTTATCGGTGGACGCATTGCCGCAAAAAGGAAATTATATTTTTATCTTTGGTTGGATATGGTATGAACGTTCTGGCCTTCGGAACTTTACTGTCCCTGGTTACGGTTTTATATCCGGTGCAGTATATCGTTTTGGCAGCGCTGTTAACTACTGTAGTAGTGTTAACGATGACCGTAGCAGCTGTGATTTTTCCCGAATGCTTTTTCTGTCCATGGGAAAAACACTTTTTCTTGCTTTAATCGGCCTTGTTGTTGCTGAAGTTTGTGAGCTTGATTCTTGGGGTTTTTCATCCCGAATATTTTTCGCGATTATCGGCATTTTTTTATCTTCTCTCTCTATGTCGGCTATGATTGGGCGAGAGGGCAGCAGTATCCGAGTACGGCAAGTTATGCCTGCTTTTACGGCATTACAGCTCTACATGGATATCATTAACCTGTTCCTAAGAATCTTAAGACTTCTCGCAGAAGCAGAAGAAGATAAATACGGGGATACAGCTTGGCTTTTTTGGGAGGAGATTCTGAACCCTATGGTGGGGAGGGAGTTCCGCAATGGGAAATTAGACAGCTTATGGAACCTGATTCTTTAGAAGAGGATGCGGAAAAGATGATTTTTCCCATCCTCTTTTATGAGGAAAAGAGATGGAAAAATTAAGGGCTGAAATACGAGAAATCATGCAGGAAATGCTTTTTGAAGAAGAATCTGTCTTCCGAGGAAGAGTTTCAGCATTGGTGGATTGACGAAGGAAACGAAAAACGATATTTTGCACTGCAGGGACGCTTGGAAGAGATGGAGGAACGGAAACGAAGAGAAAAACTTCTTTCTTATTACTACATGAATACGATGGAGGAGCCGGAAAAAAAGCCTCCGAAGAGGAAGAAAAAGATGATTTAGTAAACATTGCGGGAGAGAGATACAAGACAATGAAAAAGAGATGTCCCTACTGTAACACGCCGGTTATTCGCATAAAAGTAAAGAGAATATGTGCCTATTGTAAGACGGAGATTAAAAAGGGAGATAAGACTTGTCCCGGTTGCGGAAGAAAGGTGCCGGAAAAGGTTCAGGAGATGCTGAAAAGAGAAGAGGAACAGGACGGATTGTTTCTACCCGGACAGACGAAAGAAATAGAGAAATGAAATGGATCGGGATACAGTGGATTTTAAGCTTTTGATGTTAAGCATCTTCCCGCCGCTTCTTGTTATATTCTTTCAGATTCTTTTTGCCAAGACCGGATTTCTGCCGGAATACATCAGTTCCGTTATTGTTTATTTTGCAAGTGCGATGTTGATCAGTTACTTTTTTGGATCCGCTTTTAACACTAGCTTTGGGAAGAGGAAAAGGGAAGAAAAGCTATCCGATCCCGAGACGTTGCCTTTTTCTATCTTTGCCCGCTATACACTGTATACTTTTCTTTTTAAAAGGAAGGAAGAAAACCAGACAGCTCCTTGTTGTTTTTACGTTTTACACCTGTTTTTTAGTGGTAATCTGCTTTTATCTGTAATTTTTGTCTGTAAAAGTGAAGAATATGGTAAATTGGAAAGAAATAGAATTTCCGGAGGCGATTGCTCTGGATAAGATCATTTGCAGCGGGCAGTGCTTCCGACCGCTGGAATGGGAAGGAATTTATCGTTTTATTACGAAGGATTCGGTTTTGTATCTTAAGCAAGTTTCTGAAAAGAGGCTTGCTTTTTATGTCAATGAAAAACGCTTCTGTGGTAAAACAGGGAGGGATGAGTAAGATTTTTCTTGAAGGAAAACTCGGAAAGAATTACTTCGGAGGGCAGCAGAAAGAAAGCAGTGGGAGAAAATCTGGCTTCCCTACTTTGACGGAAGAAGAAAATATAAGAAAATCGAGCAGGATAATCGAGGGGATCTTCATTTGCAAACATGCATAGACTTCGGAAAAGGCTTAAGGATCTTAAAACAGGATCCCTTTGAAACTTTGATTACCTTTATCCTTTCGCAAAGAAAAATCCATTCCTGCTATTCGTTCTTCCGTAGAAAAGCTCTGTGAACAGTTTGGAGAAAAGCGCTATAGTAAAGTGGAGGAGAAGGAGGTATATTTGTTTCCAAGTCCGAAGGCGCTTTATCATGCCGATTTATCAAACTGCTCCTTGGGCTACAGAGTCCCCCTTTGTGCAGGATGCGGTAGAGAGAATTGTGGAAGGAAGACTCGACTTATCAAGCTTTTGGAAAAACTGCCTACGGAGGAACTATTAGAAGCACTGATGGAAGTGCATGGCGTAGGAATCAAGGTGGCTTCCTGTGTGGCTCTTTTTGCCTATTCCAGAATGGATATGATCCCGGAGGATGTTTGGATGAAGCGCATTTGGGAGAAGCATTATCAGGGAGGGAATCCCTATAGGGAAGATCCTGACGGAGGAATCATCCAGCAGTATCTTTTTCACTATGCCATACATCATAAGGAGGAATACTAGTGTCCTATTCATACTTTGCCTTGTTATCCAGAATGAAATACATCAATCGTTGGGCGCTGATGCGCAATGCCAGGGAGGAAAATATCTCCGAGCATTGCTTGGAGGTTGCGATTTTAACGCATGCGCTCTGCGTAATCGGGAATAAAAAATGGAATAAAAACTTATCCGTGGAGAAGGCGGTGCTTCGTGCACTGTATCATGATGCAGCGGAAATTCTGACCGGAGATATGCCGACTCCGGTAAAGTACCGAAAAGAAGAATTAAAAACTGCCTATAAAAAGGTGGAGAAGGAAGCGGAGGAACGCCTGCTTTCTACGCTTCCTCAGTATCTTACGGAAGAGTTCGGAAAGGTGTTTTTCCCGGAAGACTATGCAACTTTAACCTATGAAAATAAATTGATTAAAGCGGCGGATAAACTCTCTGCTTTAATTAAGTGTGAAGAAGAGCTTCGCGCGGGTAATCAGGAATTTTCTACGGCGGCAATGTCCACCAGAAAAGAAAGGTGGAGGAAATGTCGGAGGAGCTTCGGAACTAAAATGCTTTTATGGAGGACTTTTTTCCGGAATACGGGAAAACATTGGATGAACTAACAGAAGAGTAGTTTATTGGCGGTTTTGCATGAAGAGGAAGGGATAGAAATAAATATAATGCAATCATTTTGTGATTGGGTAGAGAGGCAAAGCGGAAGTGATAGAGAAAGGGGATTTCGGCGAGAAGAAGCCGCACTAAGAAAAATGTTTTTTTATTTGAAGAAGTAGAGAAGAAGGGAGAAAGAGGGCTGGCAATTACAGGGTACTCCGGAAAAAAACAAGAGTATTATCCGTTCCGGAAATATCTGGAAAATGAATGCGGAGAAAAGCTTCCGGTTCTGGAAATTGCGACGCATGCTTTTGACGGGAGAGAGGACTTGGAAAAAGTGGAGCTTCCGAAAACCATTCGTGCTTTACGGGCATTTTCTTTCTTTAACTGCAAGGCACTTCGGGAATTTACGCTTTGGGACAGTGTGGAAGATTACTATGACGGCTCTCTACGGCAATGTCTTGCTCTTTCGCATATCACGGTTTATTTTGAGAGGGAAGAAAATTACCAGATTGTAAGAGATATTCTGGGGGATAGTGACAGAAGGCTGCAGTTTCATTTGTATTTGTTGGACAGCTCGCTGAACACAAATACGGATTCCGTTGTGACTTCCTCTGGAACTGCGACTTCCTCTAGAGAAAAAGCTGATTCGTATGAGCGGAATGGTACTGCAAGTTCTTCGACTAAGGAGCTTTCGCTTCTCTTCCCCGGTTATGTGGATAAGGTTCGGGAAGACACTATGGCGAGGCAGATTCATGACACGATTGACGGCTGTGGCTACAGCTATCGGCAGACAGTCGGAAGAAGGAGAATAGATCTTCGGCTTTATGATAAGCTTTTTTTCAAGAGCGATTCATGATACGAAAAGGAGCCGCGGTCTATATTGCTCTTGGACGCCTGCGCTACCCTGCAGAACTCCTTGATAAGGCGAGGGAAGACTATCTTGCTTTTCTTAGCGAGGAGGATAGCTTTTCCTTAAGTCTTCTCATTTCTGATGAAGAATGGGAATGGATAGAGTTTTATATGGATTTACAGATTTTTCGGAAGAAGCGGTAAAAACAGCATTGAAGCTTTTGGCAAAATACCGGAATGCAGAGCTTGCGGCAAGATTTTTGGACTATCAGGAAAAACATTTTTGCTAAGGGAAAAAGAAGTCGCTTTTCGACTTGGATGAACTATAGAGAATAGAAAAAATGTAGTGTATAGAAAAACTGTAAAGTATAGCAAAAAGTTGTAGAAATATTTTTTTCGGGGATTAGGGTAATTGCTTCTTGTCAACGAACGAATTGGAGAAGAATGGGAGAGAGAAAAGGGACGGCACAAGGGGCATTAAATAGCCTTGGGCTTAGAATTTTAAATCAGTCGAAAAATAGAGCTCAGCTTATCCATGAGATATCTTAGTCGCGCTTTGGATAAGCTCTCATTTCAGATGGATTTTTAATACGAGGCGAATCGGTACGGAGGGGAGAAAATTCATTTTCATCCGGAGTTTGTTTTTCAGCTTTATGTGGAAAGTCCGCAGAAGCTGTATCGCCTCTATATACATAGCCTCCTGCACTGTCTTTTCCGCCACATGTTTAAGACAGAGGATAAGGAAGAGGAACTGTGGAATCTGGCAACGGACATTCATGTGGAATATGTTCTGGATTCTATGGATATGAGCTTCTCTCTCGTCCTGCCTATCCCTTTTCGGGAAAAATTACTTTTCAAAAACTCGAAAAAAAGAAGTGAAAAAGTCTTAGTGCAGAGCGTATCTATGCCTATCTTTTGGAGCAGAATTTAAGTTATGAAGAAAAAGAGCGTTTGGAATTGGAGTTTGTAAAGGATGACCACTCTTTTTGGGCAAAAGCTCAGTGAGGAAGAAAGACCCGTAGATACGGAAGGAACGGAAGAGGCGGAAGGAACGGAAGAGGCGGAAAGAACGGGAGATACGGAAGGCAAAAAGAAATGCAGAAGCGGCTGAAGATACGGGAAGCCCTGAAGCAGAGAATGAGCCAAACAGTCCAAACAAGCCGTCCAATCCAAAGAAGCAAGGAAATCAAGAGGAAAAAGAGAAGAAAAAGAGGAAAGCAGTCCAAATGACCTGACAGAAGACCGGAACTCGCCATCTCAATCAGCAAAAGACGGAGACAGACAGTCCGATACGGTAAAAGACGGAGACAGTCAGTCCGATACAGTAAAAGACGGAGAAGGGCGCGAAAAGGAGAAAAACGGAGCGCAAGGCTCCGGAGAATCCAAAGATGCCGGAAAAGGAAAGGGCAGTCGAATAAGGGAAAAGGAAAGCGCCGGGGAAGATGCAGAGAGTCGCGAGAAAAGACGGAAAGCGCTGGATAAAGACTGGGAGGATATCGGAAAGCGTACGGAAGAGGAAATGAAGGACGAGAAAGAAGGGGAAAAGAGTGAAAAACTCTCCTGGTTCCTGCATTTGGAGCACAAGTGCTATACACCATTTCAAGATTTCCTTAGAAAATTCTCCGTAGACCGGGAGGAGTTGAAGACCGACCCGGAGTCCTTTGACTACGGCTATTATTTTTTTGGACTGTCTCAGTATGGCAATATGCCGCTTATTGAGGAAAATGAATATCGAGAGAAAACGAAAGATTCCGGAGCTTGTTATTGCGATAGATACTTCGTATTCCACCAAAGGGCGAAATGGTAAAGCGCTTTTTGGAAGAAGCTCTGGCAATCTTTAGCGGATAAAGAGCCTTCTTCACTAAATGCCGGGTACACATCATAGAGTGTGATGATAGAATTCGGAAGGATCTTTTGGTGGAAGACGCGGAAGAGATGGAACGCTATCGAGAAAGATTCGAGGTGAGTGGCGGATATGGGACGGATTTTCGCCCTGTATTCCACTATATAGAAGACTTACAGAAAAAGGGGAACTGAAGGAACTCAAGGCTCTTCTGTATTTTACGGATGGGAAGAGGAAGGTATCCGAAATATGCACCGAGCTATACCGCTGCATTTATTTTTTTCCCCGAGAGGAGAAGATATTGACGATGAAAATGCCCCGTTCTGGGCGATGAGAATTGTATATTTGAGAGAGACGAAAAACGATATATCTTTTTAAACTGATTAAACGATGAAGATAGAAAATGGAGCATAGAGAAGAACTGTCAAAAAAAAATCGGATTTTTATGGAGTAGAAAAATGAACATACAAGAAGCAAAGGAAGAAATAAAAAGAACAGTGGAAGCCTATCATAAGAGAGATGAGGACGGAAGCTATAAGATTCCGGTCGAGAAAGCAAAGACCGCTCTTTTCTGATGGGGCCTCCCGGAATCGGAAAGACGGCAATTGTGGAGCAGGTGGCGGAGGAGCTCGGCATCAATCTGATTTCTTACACGATTACCCACCACACAAGGCAGTCTGCCATCGGACTTCCTTTTATTTCCAAGAAAATCTATGGGGAAAAAGGAGTATTCGGTTACAGAGTATACCATGTCCGAAATTGTGGCTTCGGTCTATGAGCAGATTGAGCGGACCGGTATTGAAGAGGGGATTCTGTTCCTTGACGAAATCAATGCAGTTTCCGAAACACTTTCCCCGACCATGCTGCAGTTTTTACAGTATAAAACCTTCGGTATGCACCGTGTGCCGGAAGGCTTTATCATTGTGACGGCAGGGAATCCTTCCGAATTTAATAAGTCTGTTCGGGACTTTGATATTGCAACCTTAGACAGACTTCGTAAAATCGATATTGAAGAGGATTTTTCAAAGCTTTAAGAGCTATGCCTATCAGGCAGGAGTTCATGGCGCCATTACCTCTTATTTGGAGATTAAGAAAGACCGCTTTTATTTTGTGAAGCAGGACATCGAGGGGAAACGCTATGTGACTGCGCGTTCCTGGGAAGACCTTTCAAAGCTTTTGCAGGTCTATGAGGAATTGCAGTATCCCTTGGAAAAGGAGCTTTGTCAGGAATATCTTGCCGACCCGGAGGTGGCGGAGGACTTTGCGCTCTACTACAGTCTTTATCAGAAATACAGAGAGATTTATCATGTGCCGGATATTTTGGAAGGGGCGGAAATGAAAGAAACAAGGATCTTCCTGGAAGCACCTTTTGATGAAAAATTAAGCCTCTTATCTCTTCTTACGGATGCTTTGCAAATTGCTTTTACGGATTATGTGAAAAAGAAGGAATTGCTGTCCCGCATTTTCCATTTCTTGAAAAAGATGAAGGAAAGACTTTCGGAAGTTTCGGTTTCACAGGCTTTGGAAGAGGAAATAAAGCGTCAGAGAAAGAGAATGGCGACCTTAAAGGAAGCAAGGATGCTTTCCAAAAAGGAGGAGAGTATTCGTTTGCAACTCATCCAAATGCTCGGAGACTTTTACTCTGCTCTAAAGGAGAGAAATTCCACTGAGGATACAGGGAATAGAGAGGATAGGAAAGAAAATGAAGTGGATTTCAGCTTTATCAAAGATTGCTTTAGAGTAAAAGAGGAAGAACGGCAGCAGGAGGTGGAAAAAGACCGGAAAAAAATGCTCAGTAATGCCTTGAATTTCCTCGGAAATACCTTCGGAGAGGGACAAGAGCTGCTCCTTTTCCTTTCGGAGCTTACGAAGAGTCCATATGCACTCAGTTTCCTTTCCGATGTGGGAAATGAGACTTACTCGCGCTACAATCAGTATTTGCTTCTTAAAGACAAGCAGAAGGCCCTGCAGGAAGAGGCAAAAGAGGCTTTAAGGAGCTAAGATTGAAAGCTGAATTAGGCAAAACGGACAACTATGGAAAATAAGGGAAAGCCATGCATTGCAATAGAAGTATAGGGAAGAAGTATAAGGAAGAAGTATTAGGGATTAAGTATTGGGGATTGGGAATTAAGTATTGGAGCTTAGCGAAGGCGGAGTAACAGAAGAGAATGAACAGCATAATTTTTATAATGGAAATGATTGGAACAGTGGCCTTTGCTATTTCCGGAGTTCTTGCGGCAAAGGAAAAGAAAATGGATCTTTTTGGCGCGGTGACGCTTGGGTGTACCACGGCAGTTGGTGGTGGGATGGTCCGAGATTTAATTCTGGGACAAACGCCGCCTATTATGTTTTTACAACCGATTTATACGGAAGTGGCTTTTGCGACAAGTATCCTCTACTTTGTGTTTGAAAAAAGAACCCATAGACAAAGCGGAGAACATGTTACGAACTTACTGTATATTGCGGACAGCGTTGGACTTGGGGTCTTTGTTGTTGTGGGAAGTCTTGCGGCCTTCCGTGCCGGATATGGAAGTAGTCTCTTTCTTTGTACGTTCGTAGGAGTTCTTACCGGAATCGGCGGCGGGCTGCTTCGGGATATGCTTTCTGCGGAGCTTCCTATCATCATGAGAAAACGAGTTTATGGACTTGCTGCTATTTTTGGAGCGCTGAGCTTTTCCCTTCTTATGGAGTGGCATTATGAAGAGGAAGTTGCTATATTCTCCGGGGTCAGTATTACCGCCCTTATCCGCTTTCTTGCGATTTACTATCATTGGAATCTGCCGTCTTTTAAGGAGGAATAGTGAAATCGATATTGTCCTCAAGAAAATATAGAAGTAACAGTAAAATATAGAAAAGGTATCAAAAATCGCCATTTCGAAAAGCACGAAATGACGATTTTTTAATGTGTATCGCGTTCAAAGCGTGTAAGATATCCTGCCTCTTCCGTTACATTTTATTCTCGGCGTTCCTCTTCCTCTGTATCACAACAAAGGCAAGACCTGTAAGAGAGAGGAGGAAGAAGCTAAGGTAAAGATAGATAGAGTTGCTATCAACGGTTTTTGTCCATCCCCTTCCCTGACTGAGTACTTTCGGAGTTTTGTTTGCATCAAGTACTTCCGGACTATTTTCCGGGGGATGGGGTCTAGGTCTTTCGGCTCCTAAGACATTCTCGGGAGGATTCATAGGAGCAGGGAGGAGGTGTTGTTCCGTCAGCAGGAGGTGTTTCTACTACTCTTGGAGGAGTACCTCCGCCACCGCCAGGATTTCGGGAGTATTCACGCCTCTACCGGGAGTGAGGAGGAGTATTCTCATTGGTACCGGGAGTGGGAGGATTGTCATTTCCCTTTGGCGGCTCCGGGGTATTTTCTTCTTCAGGAGGGTGTTACTTGTGTTTGTTATGATGAAGCCGCGCCCTGAATTCAAACGATTCTCTATCGTACTGGTATAGCCTTCTACTTCTACTTCTTTCACTTTGTACTCTATTTTTCCCCGTTCTTTTCTTTCAGTACAAAGAAATTGTGTTGCCAATCGTTTTGACACTCTAAAGTAGCTGAGTCAAGGTATGAATCATTTCCCCAAAAAGCTCAACAACGATCTCTTTCGGATGCTTTCCTTTCCTTCCCAAATCTTGGTCACCGGGATAACGAAGCTGTCGTCTTCATCATAGTAGATTGGTAATAGTGAATTTTGTGTCTTGCGTACCGGATATAGCAGCTTTATATCCCTCTACCGGCTCTTCATAACACTATAATCAATGTCCTTTCCGTCTTCGCCCTTTCTTGGCATTTCTTCAAAGGTATGCTGCCAATCGTTATCATCGGAAAGGATTGCGGAAAGCTCCTCTTTCTTTTTCTCCGTTCACCAGAAGATAAACCTTAACCCTACTGGTGTCTGAAGTGAAATTATCCATCAGGACATCAAGGGGCACTTTGCAGCAGCAAAGCTGTTATTTTCACGATCATCGGATAAATCATCGTGAGAATCGAAATCCGCCGTATCGCTTAAAAGACTGCCATGCAAGGAATCATCGAATAAAGAAAGTCTTCCGCTTAAATAATCATCAAGTAGAGAAGCGGGAGAGGGAGTACCGGGTTTTACGGTTAGAGCCCATTTTCTTTCTACAATAATATCTCGAGTATTCGGATTTATTTTTGTTTGTAAGCTCTAAGAGATATTCCGCTTTATCGTCTGTCTCCTTTATAAATACATTGTGTACTGTCTTATCTCAACTTATAACCGGAGGCGGATCTCACCTCTACAATCTCATACTCACCGTCTGTCAGATTGTCGATTATACCTTCTCCGTCATACCCGGTGGTAACCATCGTACTATAATTGGAGTTTTTCTTGGTGAGTATAAATTCTGCACCGTGTAAAAGCTTCTCCCGCTCGCTTTATCCGATCTTTTTAATCTTGATACTATGCTTTTTCCCTTGGAATGCATTCAAATTTTTGCTTTACAGTGTAAGTGCTATTAATTTCTTTGGTATCGATTCCTACGAGTTTAGCAATGTTATTAAATGAGGAACCGTTCTTCGGGAATTCGTGGAGCTCCACAAAGTAGCGCAATTCAAAGCCTTCATTCGGAGCAATATGCCCTAAATTGTATGTAAAACCGACAGGGATATTTTTTTCGTCATGTACAAAATCAGGGATAAATGGTTTCATTTTTCGGCGGGTTTCAAAGCCTTCGGCATCGGAACGTAAAGAATAGATGGATCCGGGATTTGCATCATCTACGGCAGGCTCGAAATATTTTTTTCCATTTTGAGCCACTTTCCATTCACCGCTTCTCCATACTCCTCTTCGAAGAACGGGCTGGTATAGGGAGTCATCTTTAGTGGAATATCCCGGATAGAGGCTGTACGGCATAAAGTATCCGAAGTTGATTGCTCCTAAACGGTCCACAAACTGAACGGAATCATAACCGTTCTCATTATGCGTTCCTTCGAAGCTTTTTGCATCGAAGCGAACCACATATTCCATAATATAATGAAAGTTTTCCGTTATTTTTCGTTAGAATCTTTTGATTTCCTGCACTTCTCCAGATACACTTTTTGGAAAAACCTTGTGCAGAGGGATAAGCATAAGAGTTATCTTCTTCTTGCTCATTTCCTTCAAGAAGAGGGCTTTCCGTGTTGGAATCGAAGAGGAACTCCGCATCAGTGACGTTGACTCCATTTTCTGTAAACTCGGAAAATACATCGGAAGCCACTCTACTATCCGAAGTCTCCCTTTCGGATAACTCTTCAGAGCTGTTCAAGTTTTCTCTTGCACGTTCTTCTATTTCTACTGTTTCTGCATTTTCTGCACTGCTTTCTGCAATAAACAAGGGCATTTCCACTTCCCCTTCCGCCTTTGCAAAGGAGTAGCCCCTGCTAAATCATAAGTACAGAAAAAGAAAGGCTATAATTCTTCTTTTTGCTTTTCAAACCTGTATCTCCCCCATTATAACATAATTAAAAAAATAAAAAATTAAAGTACTGGCTGAATAGATTTACCATAGATTCCCTTTTGGAACAAGATGACAATGGAAATTTTATAATTGCAATAAAAAAATGAAATTATTGAGTGGCGTGCAAAATATATAATATATAGCTGTACAAATATATCGTTTGTGCTATACTGATTTTTAAGCAGAAAGAGGTGATTAAATGGCGATAACGGAAGCACAGGCGAGAGCTACAGCAAAGTACAAGGCAAAGAATTACAAGCGTGTACCGTTTGACTTAAGAAAAGAAGAGTATGACGCGTTGAAGGAGCAAGCGAAAGTATGCCTATGAATACCTTCATTAAGAGAGCCTTAAACCCCTACACGGGGCAAGAGATATTTAAGGTGTAGGGGGCGAGTATGGATATTAAAGATATTATAGGATTTTCAGACTTAGAAAAAGATTATAATTTCCAAGCACGCAAAAAAGCAGAATGACAGAACGAAATATCTATATAAATGATGTTATTTCTTGCCTTGCCGATTGCGAAATCATAACAGACTATGACGATGATAAACCTTTTTCCGAGCAGTCTAATCCTTGGAAAAAGTAAAAAAAGGCGATGCCATGCATATGGTAGTAAGTAGGGACGGAGAGTATTTATATTTAATAACTGCTTACTATCCTGATTTAGATATTTGGGAATCCGATTTCAAAACTAGGAGGCAATAAAATGAAATGCGTATCATGTAAAAAAGAGATGTTCGAGAGTCTTACAACGGATGTAACGGATTTAGAGCAATATTGTAATCATTATTAGAAATGTTCCTTGCTTTAAATGCAAAGAGTGCAACGAGGAATTTTATACAGCTGAAACAATTAAAAACTTGAATCTATTGTCAATGATGTAAAAAAGAGCTTGCAGGAAATTGCGATTATTGATTTTGAAAAAGTCGCTTAATCTATTTGATTGCTGTTTCGGGTGTAAATATGGGAAATTACGAAATTATTTTATACTGGTCGGAAGAAGATAAGCTATATATAGCGAAGTCCCGAGTTAAAGGGGTGCTTTGCGGACGGAAAAAAACTAGAGCTGAAGCCATAAGCAACGCGGAACTTGTTATAGCTGAGTGGCTAGAGGTAGCGAAAGAGGATGGCATAGCTATCCTGAAAGCAAAAAGGCAAACTTATGTTTGCTTTAAAAGAATAGGCGGAGAGGTAGCATAGCAAGAAAAACCGTAAACTCCCTACACGGACCAAGAAATATTTAAGGAGTAGGAAGGAGAAAAAGCATGAGTTATACAGTGGTTTTGTCATGGGATAGCAAAGCGAGCGTATGGGTAGCCACGAGCGAAGATATAAAAGGGCTTGTGCTTGAAAGTGGCTCGCTTGATGTACTTATAGAAAGGGTGCGCATGGCTGTCCCCGACCTCTTAAAATTAAATAATCAGCCACTAGAGCACGCAAAAATTGTCTTTTTGACTGAAAAAGTTTTAGAAGATGACGAAATGCCTGAATTGACAAGCGATGATTTCAAAAAGCGGTTAGAAACCCGTATGTGCAGTATTTTGAGAGAAAGATTCCCTTATAGTACCTGATAGGGCGGTAGAGTACTTCATAAAAGCAAGCGGCAGAGACGGGCACAGACTGGCGAACGCTTGCAAATTTCTATTTGATGGATGTTGTGAAGAATGGGAAAAAAATAAAAATAGAATAATATGAACATAGGTTTGTCTTTAAAAGAGGGCTTAGCGCCTTCTTTTTTTATTGCGTGGTATAAATCCTCTCTTTTTGCTATGAAAGAAGGGTTACTTTCCCTGCAAAGCAGGAGAGACCAAAGTTGAGGGTTTACAAGGTAAAGACGGAAAGGGGCATAGAGTACAAAAGCACAATCCCGTGTATATATCCCCGCTTCTGTCTTTGATAACAAGAAATTACTGGATATAACCCCAAATACGTGACGCACCTAGCGGCACTGCCGGAAGCGGAAGGGATTTACTTTGACAAGGGCGACCATGAGAGACTAGCGGGGCTTATGATTAAGGGGTGGTTCAAGACCGATGAGGGGTGGAACTACCTAGGAGAAGACGGCGTATATGACGCATTACGATCATCCTTTTCCATTTCATGACAAAAATAGAATTGAAATAGTCGAATAATGCTAGGAAATATCAGCCTGTACGAGTGAAAATTCCGTGAAAAATTCATGACAAAATTATTCGATTTTTAGAAAAAACTATAGGTTTGTAAAAACAATTATAAGAAAAACAAGAGGAGAAAAAGGTATCAAAAAGCACGGTTTTAAGCCATTTCCGAGTGGTTTAGGTTTAAAAACGTGCTTTAAATTTTTGCATAAAAATCGAGGTGACAAGATTCGAACTTGCGACCCCCTGGTCCCAAACCAGGTGCTCTACCAAACTGAGCCACACCTCGGAGTTCCTTCCGTAGAGGAAAGGAACCTTGTCATATTACCCTAAAAGTGAATATTTTGTCAATAGAATTTTTTTAGAATTTTGATCATAAAAAAATTTTTGAAATTGTTTTAGAAAAAAAATGGAGGTTGAAGACTGGGTTCTACCTCCATTTTTTTCTATTACAATTATTCCTCCGGAATAGCGTTTCGAACAGCTTCTACTAAAAGCATTTCTACTGAAAGTGCATCCTGCAACAGCATCGATATCATCTATGGTATCTCTGGTCTTTCCCTGTTAAAGCAGGCATAGAACTTCTTCACATTGTCCCAGAAGCCGGAATTGCTTCCGGAAAAGGTATCATTATCCTCTACCTTGAGAATCTTCTTCGCCTTGCTATCCCAGGTTACCTTTCACCTTTACGGTGTAGTCAAAGGGGACAACTTCGCTTTCTCCATAGAAGGTTTTGATATAGCTGGGTTCTGTGTCTTCCTTAGGCTTTCTCTACCGGATTGCTTTCCTCCTCCTTCTTAGGATCTTCAGGAGTGGTATTTTTCCGTATCCTCCTCATATTTCCAAATGAAGGTCAAATTCATTTTTCCCCACTGAGGATGGGGATTCTTCAGGTTCACCATAAGGCTGGATATTTTTCCTGTGTTCAAAACAGTATGGTTTTGAGGAAGTTCATTGCCCTTTTGGTTTTTAACAACTACGCTGTAATCGCTGATGAAATTTCTCTTCTTCTTGCCCGGAACAGAAACATCATATGTTAAACGTCCCTTTGTAGCTTGAATCTGCTCTTTGGAAATGTCTTTTTCCACAAGCTTTTCTCCATGCCAAAAAACTTCTGCATGGCTGGGGAGAAGATCATCTACTGAGCTTTCATCTCCCGTGGAGGGTTTATTTTCCGTCGGATTCTCTTCATAGCTCCAGACATAGTCTATCCGCATGGGAGTCCATTCAGGATATCTCTTTTTCAATTCGATGTGAATTCTGGCATGACTTTTCGAATAAGGAGCATCCAGTTCTGTATAAGGAAGGTCTTCTCCTTTGCTGTTTTTTATTACAACGGTAAAGTCTTCCCTTTTGTTATGTCCTTTCATTTTTGCAGGAACCTTCACACCTTTGAAGATAAGTTGTCCTTTGCGCTTCTTTTACTTCTTCCAAGCTGTAGTCTTTATCTACAATCTTTTCTCCACGCCAATAAACTTCTACGTGTCTTGGGGACAACTGCTTCCAGAGATTCATCTGTAGTATTGTTTTCCTCTGGCTTTTCAATGGTGGAAGAGGAAGTTTTATCGTCCTTTTTCAGTGTCTCCTCTTTAGGATTCTCCGGCTTTGTATCGGGTTTTGGAGTGTCCGGCTTTGGTGTTTCAGGTTCTTCCTTTTCAACCGGTGCATTTTTCGTCAAACTGGAAAGCTTTAAGGAGAAGATTCCTGTTCCTACAAAGTTACCGGAGCTGTAGTTCGGGGAATTCTACACGGAACATAATTCCCCTGCGAGTACTCTCTGTTGTTAACTCTTCACCGTCCTTATTATAGGCCTTTGCGATAAACTCCTTGGCATTCCATGATTCTTGGAACTTCTTTGGAATAGACTGATTAAAACGCTTAATTCCTCCGCTACTTTGTTCCCATTCTTCCTGTGTAAAGCTGTAGCGCTTTACCAGTTCTCCTGCCTTGGTACGAATCTCTACTTTAGCTGGAACCTGATTAGCCAGATCTTTTACATTTACGGTAAAAGTCTGGGATAAGTCCACGCTGTCTTTTTGGTAGCGAACGGTAATGGTATTTTTCTCCCACAGTATTTAATGCTGTGTTATTCTCCGGGCTAATGCTAAAGCCTGCGGCCTTTGCCAAATCCCAGTTCTGGTAAATCTTATTGTTTCCCTGCTCGGTTACAGCTTCCACGATTAAATCATCAATCTTTAGAGCATCTCCCACATGGTATTCCTTCTTTTGCCAAATGGGTATCCAGCGTAAAGGAAGCGATGGGGGAAGTATCCTGACTGGTATCTACCTTTACGGTATAAAGCTCATAGCCCCAGGAACTGAAGCCCTCATGGGAACATCCTTTAAGGAGAAGCTCCACTGGTTGGCAGCAGCATCATACACGAGATCTAGCCACTTCCTTATCCCCGTCCATTAGGTGCATGTGGTCAATCTTTCCCTTAGCGGGAATGGTATACCGGAAGTTCTCTTTATCAAGCGTAATGGTAGAGCTGTCTCCATTTGCGTAATGTACACGGATTTCCGGTGGGATATTTCTTGCGAATCTCTGCTCTCGGTACGATGGCGCTGACTAAGTCGATATCCATATCCTTCTGCAGAAAATGCACCAAAATCTCCTTGGTTCCTTCCTTAATAGGGAGAACCTGTGCAGGACTGGTGCTGATACCGTACTGCGCAAATTCTCGGACTTACAACTTTCGTTTCTCCATTGGGAAAATGTAGCTTTTAGGCGAGTTTCACTAAATCCAAAGTCTTACCGCTCTGACTGGGGTTAGGGCGGTTTGCAAATTCCATATAGCCAAAGGGGAATTCCTTGTTGCCTTCCTTCTTTTTTGCCTGGCTTAAGGCATTTTCCACTGCGGAGGTATGGGAACGGAGAGTTCTGGTGGCTCCTGCCAACCCGTCATAATACTTTCCGCTCTTACTGTTAACGGATTTTTCACCTCATCAACAGAGTCCAAGCCTCTGACTCTTTCCAGAAGCCGGTCTCTGAACTTGGCAAAAAAGTCCGGTTGTGTGTCATCGGTAAAAACCACGCTTTCTGCGGAAGCAATCTTTCCGTTTTCAATCCGAACTTTTACGATATTCGCTCCCTTTTCCTGAAAATGGATGCCTTCCTTGGCGGTTCCATAGTAAATCCCATCGGTCAGCTGATTCTCCTCCTTAGGTTTTTCGGATGGTATTTCCGGATTTGCTTTTCTCGTTTTCTTCCTTTTCTACAGGAGCATTTTCCTCGAACTTAAAAGCTAAGGCTTTAACATAGCATTTTGATAAGCGATGTCATGGGTGTAGTCCGGGAACTGAATACGGAAAAGAGGTCCTTTTCTGTTGATTTCCACCTTTCAATTCGTCGCCATTCTTATTGAAGGCTTTTGCGGTAAATTCCTTGTTGTTCCATGCTGTTTCAAACTTCTTGGGAACAGGAAACCCTGCACATAGGAAAGCATACCCTGTTTTTCTTCCCATTGAGCTTTCGGTAAAGCTGTAGCGCTTTACCAGTTCTCCCTGCCTTGGTACGAATTTCTACCTTTAGCAGGAACCTGATTGGCCAGATCCTTTTACGTTTACGGTAAAAGCTCTGAGATAAGTCCACGCCGCCCTTTTTGGTAGCGAACGGTAACGGTATTTTCTCCCACGGTGTTTAAGCTAGTGTTATTTTCAGGGCTGACACTAAAGCCTGCGGCCTTTGCCAGCTCCCAGTTTTGATACAGTTTATTGTTACCCTGCTCGGTTACAGCTTCCACGATTAAATCATCAATCTTTAGAGCATCTCCCACATGGTATTCCTTCTTTGCCAAATGGGTATCCAGCGTAAAGGAAGCGATGGGGAAGTATCCTGACTGGTATCTACCTTTACGGTATAAAGCTCATAGCCCCAGGAACTGAAGCCCTCATGGGGAACATCCTTTAAGGAGAAGCTCCACTGGTTGGCAGCAGCATCATACACGGATCTAGCCACTTCCTTATCCCCGTCCATTAGGTGCATGTGGTCAATCTTTCCCTTAGCGGGAATGGTATACCGAAGTTCTCTTTATCAAGCGTAATGGTAGAGCTGTCTCCATTTGCATAATGTACACGGATTCCGGTGGGATATTTCTTGCGAATCTCTGCTCTCGGTACGATGGCGCTGACTAAGTCGATATCCATATCCTTCTGCAGAAAATGTACCAAAATCTCCTTGGTTCCTTCTTTAATGGGAGAACCCTGTGCAGGACTGGTGCTGATACCGTACTGCGCAAATTCCTCGGGACTTACAACTTTCGTTTCTCCATTGGGAAAATGTAGCTTTTAGGCGAGTTTCACTTAAATCCAAAGTCTTACCGCTCTGACTGGGGTTGGGACGGTTTGCAAACTCCATATAGCCAAAGGGGAATTCCTTGTTGCCTTCCTTCTTTTTTGCCTGGCTTAAGGCATTTTCCACTGCGGAGGTATGGGAACGGAGAGTTCTGGTGGCTCCTGCCAACCCGTCATAATACTTTCCGCTCTTACTGTTAACGGATTTTTTCACCTCATCAACAGAGTCCAAGCCTTTGACTCTTTCCAGAAGCCGGTCTCTGAACTTCGCAAAAAAGTCCGGTTGTGTGTCATCGGTAAAAACCACGCTTTCTGCGGAGACGATTTTTCCATTTTCAATTCGAACCTTAACAATATTTGGACCTTTTTCTTGGAAGTGGATTCCCTCCTTGGAAGTTCCGAAATAAATGCCGTCTACAAAGGCTGTTCTTTTTTTCTTCTGTCTTAGGTTGTTCGGGTTTAGTCTCTTCCTTAGGCTGTTCGGGCTTTGTCTCCTCCTTGGGGGTTTGAATCTGGCTGTCGGAACTGCTTCTGCGGGAACGGCTTCTATAAGAGGAATCGGTAGAAGCGGAGGGTAGACTTCTACTAACACCGGCAACGCTTTTGGCCGCTTTCTGTGCCGGGAAGCCCTTTTTCCGGCCTCGTAAACTACGGTGCCATTTAAAAGGTAGCGTCCGTTTTTCGTCCAGCTGATATCCATCCTTGCTGCCGGAGACCTTTAACTCTCCCAGAGTCTTAGAATCTTCCGCTTCAAAGAAATAGCAGTAACCGTCAATCCATTGCCATCCGGTAAGTAATTTTTCCGAATTGTCCATTGTGCAGAGTATTAAGAAAATATTTCTTTCCGTTCAAACTCAGCCATCCGGACTGGAGCTCTCCTGAGTCCTTGTGGAGGTAATACCAGTCACCATCAGAAACAATCCATTCCTTTCGTAAGTTGTCTTCGTCTTTTTCCATAATACCATTTTTCCGGAACGGTTAAACCATTGTCCGATAGTGTTTGCCGGGCTGGCCAAGCTGATACCGGGAATCAGCAGCGCGGTAGCCATGGAAAGGACAGCGCATGAAAATGCCTTCCTTTTCATAAGGATCTCCTTTCTATCTCTTAAGATATAGTTTGTGTGATGATATAGTTAGAAATAAAGAAAATGATTGTCTGAAAATGTTTGACTAACCATAATCCTCCAAAAGTCCATATATGCGATAATGGAGTTAGTCATTTCCTAACCAATAAGAAACTAGACTAAATTAGCATAGTGAAAAAGGATAGTCAATATCAATGATATTTAAAATAATTAATTGATAATTTTTGAATAATTATAAGAAGTATACAATGTCCAAAAGATAAGAAACCGAATTTATGAAATATGCAAGAAGATAGAAGAGAAATAATGTACAAAAGCAACAAAACACAAAAAGGATTGTGGAAGATGTGAAGGGGGATAGGATACAAAAAAATAGGAGAACAAGGAAGCGGAAGCGAAGGAGAAAGAGGAGGAGAAAACGGAAGGGAAAGAGATACCGGGTTTGCTATGTATGGAACTGGGATTTTTTTCCTCAAAAAGCCGTGTTTTTTTCTTGACTTTTTCTTTGTCCCAAGCTTATATTTGTTTGGCGTGAGTTTTCTCGCGTCTTTCTTTATGTATTCCTATAAGCAGGGTGGTCAGATAAAGGAAGGAATAAAAAATATAGGAAAGGAGACCAAAATGCCAACATTTAACCAGCTCGTTAGAAAGGGCAGAGAAACTTCCAAGAAGAAGTCCACAGCCCCTGCTCTTCAGAAAGGATTCAACTCCTTAAAGAAGAGAGCAACTACGAACAGCGCTCCCACAGAAGCGAGGTGTATGTACAGCAGTTAAAACTGCTACACCGAAGAAGCCGAACTCCGCACTTCGTAAGATTGCCAGAGTTCGTCTCTCCAACGGAATCGAAGTAACATCCTACATTCCGGGAGAAGGTCATAATCTTCAGGAACACTCTGTTGTTATGATCCGTGGCGGCCGTGTTAAGGATTTACCCGGTACAAGATACCATATCATCCGTGGAACACTGGATACCGCAGGCGTAGCAAAACCGTATGCAGGCTCGTTCCAAGTACGGCGCAAAGAAGCCTAAGGCTAAGAAGGCGTAAGTAGTTGCAGGAGCGCGTCGTAAAAACGACAGCGCAAAAACATGGTTTAGACATGGTTATGACGGAAGCATTTGGTCACAATTTCTTTTTCAATAAAGTAGATGTGTCCAATTCGCATGAACTCAGAGGGATAACCGAAAGAGAGTACCGTAGATCTAAAATGACATATTTAAGGAGGGAAGTAACGTGCCACGTAAAGGACATACTCTACACAGAGACGTGCTGGCAGACCCTGATTTACAATTCCCAAGCTTGTAACAAAGCTTGTAAACTCCATCATGCTGGATGGAAAGAAGGGTGTAGCACAGAAAATCGTTTATAGTGCATTTGAAAGAGTAACTGCGAAAGCGAGAGAAATGATGCGCTGGAAGTATTTGATGAGGCAATGAACAACATCATGCCGGTTCTCGAAGTAAAAAGCAAAGAGAGTTGCGGTGCAACTTATCAGGTACCGATGGAAGTTAAGCCGGAAAGACGTCAGACTCTGGCACTTCGTTGGCTTACAGAGTTCTCCAGAAAGCGTTCCGAGAAGACACAGGCGGAGAGACTCGCAAATGAAATCATGGATGCGGCAAACAATACGGGTACTGCAGTAAAGCGTAAAGAGAGATGCATAGAATGGCTGAGGCTAATAAGGCATTTGCTCATTACAGATTCTAATAGGAGGAAAGACATTGGCTGAAAAGACAGTATTCCCTTGAGCATACAAAGAAATATTGGTATTATGGCGCATATCGACGCTGAAAGACTACTCTTACAGAGCGTATCCTCTTACACCGGTGTAAATCATAAGATCGGTGAGACACACGAAGGTAGTGCTACCATGGACTGGATGGCACAGGAGCAGGAAAGAGGTATCACGATTACCTCTGCCGCAACGACCTGCCACTGGACACCGGAGAAAGAACACAAGAAGATTCCGGGTGCACCGGAGTACAGAATCAACATCATTGATACCCCGGGACACGTAGACTTCACAGTGGAAGTGGAGCGTTCTCTCCGTGTACTGGACGGCGCAGTAGGTGTCTTCGATGCAAAGAGCGGAGTTGAGCCGCAGTCTGAGAACGTATGGCGTCAGGCGGACACCTATCATGTACCGCGTATCGCTTTTATCAATAAGATGGATGTAGTGGGAGCGGATTTCTTCCACTCCGTACAGACTATCGTGGACCGTTTGGGCAAGAACTGTATCATTACCCAGGTTCCGATGGGAAGAGAAGATACCTTTGTAGGAGTAATCGATCTCTTCGAGATGAGAGCTTATTTCTATAAGGATGATAAGGGCGAAGTGATTGAGATTACCGATGTGCCGGATGAGTACAAGGATCTTGCAGAAGAGCATGAGAAAAGCTCGTAGAAGCATCTCTGAACTCGACGACGACCTTATGGAGAAGTATCTCGAAGGAGAGCAGCGACCGAGGAGGAGCTGAAGAAGGCGCTTCGTAAGGGAACCATCGAAGGAAACGCATTCCCTGCCTTTGCGGTACTGCATATCGTAATAAAGGTGTTCAGAAGCTTCTGGATGCGGTTATCGACTTCTACTGGCTCCGACCGATGTCCCGGATATTCAGGGTACCGATATGGACGGAGAACCGGATAGCAGACCTTCTTCCGACAGCGCACCTTTCGCGGCACTTGCATTTAAGATTATGACGGATCCTTTCGTAGGAAAGCTTGCTTATTTCCGTGTATATTCCGGAACATTAAAGACCGGTTCTTATGTTCTGAATTCAACAAAGAACAAGAAGGAAAAGAGTAGGACGTCTCTTACAGATGCACGCAAACAAGCGTCAGGAACTGGATGAAGTGTTCTCCGGCGATATTGCGCGCAGTAGGATTTTAAGCACTTCTCACAGGAGATACCATCTGTGATGAGCAGACATCCCATCATTCTCGAGTCCATGGAGTTCCCGGAGCCTGTTATCCTGTAGCTATCGAGCCGAAGACGAAGGTTTCTCAGGGAAAGATGAGTGATGCTCTGGCTAAGCTTGCAGAAGAGGATCCCACATTCCGTGTTAGAACCAACGAGGAAACAGGACAGACCGTCATCTCCGGAATGGGAGAGTTGCACCTTGAGATTATCGTAGACCGTCTGCTTCGTGAGTTTAAGGTAGAGGCAAATGTAGGTGCACCGGAAGTTGCTTATAAGGAGACCTTTACGAAGCCGGTAGATGTGAAGGAAAGTACATCCACCAGTCCGGCGGTTCTGGGAATGTACGGACACTGTAAAGTGAAGTTCGAGCCGATGGATGCGAACGCGGAAGAGACTTTCAAGTTCCAGTCTACGGTTGTCGGGCGGTTCGATTCCGAAGGAATATATCCCCTGCTATTGAAAAAGGGTATTCGTGAGGTAGCCAACTCCGGAGTTCTGGCAGGCTATCCCGTACTGGTGTAAAGCGCCAATGTTTACGACGGATCTTACCATGAGGTCGACTCCAACGAGCGTGCCTTCGAGTTCGCAGGATCTATTGCTTTTAAGAACGCTATGCAGAAAGCGGATCGATTCTTCTCGAGCCGATTATGAAGGTCGAAATCACGACACCGGAAGAGTACATGGGTAACGTTATCGGAGATGTAAACTCTCGTAGAGGTAAGATTGAAAGCATGGAGGATATCCCGTCCGGAAAGCAGATCAACGCTTATGTTCCTCTGGCGGAAATGTTCGGATATGCAACCGATCTTCGTTCCAAGACGCAGGGTAGAGCAAACATTCCATGTTCTTTTTGAAAAGTATGAGAAATGCCCGAAGAACATCCAGGAGAAGGTATTATCCGAGGCAAAGAAAATAAAGCAAAACCGCTTGCTTAATGCATAAACTGATGATAAAATCATGAATACTGGGTCTCGTTTTCAGGAACTTGGGATGTACTGCAATTCGCATGCTATGCATGCGTCGGTGCTGGCATGATTTTTGTTGTATTACATTTATTAGGAGGGTATTGAAATGGCAAAAGCGCATTTTTGAGCGAACCAAACCACACTGTAAACATCGGAACTATCGGACACGTTGACCATGGTAAGACAACTCCTTACAGCTGCTATTACCAAGGTTCTTGCTGATCGTGTAGCAGGAAACACGGCAACTGATTTTGCTAATATCGATAAAGCTCCGGAAGAGAGAGAAAGAGGAATTACCATCAACACCGCTCACGTTGAGTACGAGACAGAGAAGAGACACTATGCTCACGTTGACTGCCCGGGCCACGCTGACTATGTTAAGAACATGATCACCGGTGCTGCTCAGATGGATGGTGCTATCCCTTGTAGTAGCTCGCTACCGACGAGTGTTATGGCACAGACCAGAGAGCATATCCTTCTTGCTCGTCAGGTAGGTGTTCCTGCTATCGTTGTATTTTTGAACAAGTGCGATATGGTTGATGATCCCTGAACTCTTGAGCTTGTAGAGATGGAAGTTAGAGAGCTTCTTACCGAGTATGAGTTCCCCGGCGATGAAATCCCGGTTATCAAAGGGTTCCGCTTTTGAAGGCTCTTGAGGATCCGAAGTCCGAGTGGGGCGACAGAATCATGGATCTTATGGATGCTGTTGATTCTTACATTCCTGAGCCTGCTCGTGAGATAGATAAGCCGTTCCTTATGCCTGTTGAGGATATCTTCACCATCACAGGTCGTGGAACCGTTGCTACCGGTAGAGTAGAGCGTGGTGTTCTTCATGTATCCGACGAAGTAGAAATCGTTGGTATTTCCGAGGAGACACAGAAGTCCGTTATCACCGGTATCGAGATGTTCCGTAAGCGAGCTTTGATGAGGCTATGGCAGGTGACAACGTTGGTCTTCTTCGTGGTATCAACCGTGATCAGATTGAAAGAGGACAGGTTATCTAGTAAGCCGGGTTCCGTAAAAAGTGCCACAAGAAGTTTACCGCACAGGTTTACGTATTGACAAAGGACGAGGGTGGACGTCATACTCCGTTCTTCACCAAACTATCGTCCGCAGTTCTATTTCAGAACAACTGACGTTACCGGTGTCTGCATGTTACCGGAAGGCGTAGAGATGGTTATGCCCTGGTGATAACACAGAGATGGAAGTAGATTTGATTCATCCGATCGCTATGGAAGAGGGACTTCGTTTCGCTATTCGTGAGGGTGGAAGAACTGTAGGTTCCGGAAGAGTTGTTAAGATTCTTGAGTAATTCTATAGAATATGAAAAGTGCGCTTTGTCGGGCAAGACTTTTTGAGCGCATGATGAGAGCTTTTGTCTGCACTTCCAGGGGAGGGCAATTCATATATGTGATAGGGAAAGTGTAAGCCGAATATCTCATATCTAAAATAAGGTAATATATAGCAGTTGAATAAAACAGTAGAGGACAGTTTTATGGGAAGAATGTAGATAATTTAGATGATGTGGCAAAGCTTCTGTCAAAGAAGTCCGTGCAAAAATCATATTAGAAATCAAAGTCAGCGTATTTTACGCAAGAAAAGAAACAAGAGAGAGCACAATGAGGATAGGAAAATCATGATTATTCCGGCACTGATCATTGATGCTAATTCTTGTAATCAAATTTCTGGAAGCATGTAGGCCTAGGAGTTCCTCTTACAAATAAGAATAAATAGCGGTATCTCTTGGAAATGGCAAAGTGCTTCGATATGCATGAAAGACAAGGATACTTCGCTGAAGAATATAACGATGATGTTTTTGGAAAAATTTTTCCGAGAATATTTTCAGGCAAAGCTTACAGCAGATGTGATACCCTCTATCGTTTATAGTGTTACCAATCAAAGTGAGGAGCATAAGCTGAGTGCCCAGTTAAAGACTCAGGCAGGGTATATTGAATCCTATGATGATATCAAAACCTACGCTGTTCCGGGAATCGGTGAAAATGAAAAGCTTTGTATTTTTACAATATAAAGTTCGTTTCAGACGAGCAAAAACGGCCGCACCGGCTATTATGTATTGCTACATTAAGGTAAATGAAGCAAAATGCCTTTGAATTAGTTGAAAATAAGACACCTGAGACAGACAAAAATTTGTATATGATTACATACAGACACATCAAGAGGTAAAGATCTGATTAATGCAGTGGATTCTCAACTCTTGGAAGCTCTGTCGTCCGACTCCCCAGTCTTGCCGTGCTTTATGATGCATTTCAGACCGGAAGAATTTACAAGGAAGATCAGGCATCTATCGATTCGAAAGTATTCTTATTGAAATGGATGAGAATGGACCGACCGTATCGGAAACGAGAAGGCGCGGAAACAAGAGTAGTGCGTTAGCTTCAGGAGAAAGTACAGAATTGAATTCGACAGAAAGCGCTGATACAGGATTAGCTGAGACAAATGGAAACAAGTTTTGGCAGAAACATCGAGAGCCAGTTAGAAAAGGAATGATTTAAAGAATTAAGATTCAATAAAAATATGGAGTGGAGAGTAGAAAGGTAAAGATGAATACCAAAGATTTTTATTATGATTTACCGAGGAGTTGATCAGGATCCCTTATTGAAGCGTTCCGCTTCCCGGCTTCTGTGATGGATAGAAATAGCGGAGAGATAGAGCATAAGCACTTTGAAGATGTCCTTGCTCATCTTAGAGAGGGCGATTGTCTGGTTTTAAACAATACGAAAGGGTATCTGCGCGTTTGTACTGTGGAGGCGAACAGGGCGCATGTGCAGTCCTGCTCCTCTGACAAGGCTCACGGATGTGCTGGGAATGTATGTTCGACCGGGAAAGAAGTTCGTGTTGGTGCCGAAATCGTTTTTGCGGGAGGAATTTGCTTTCTGCGACCATTTGAAGAGTGTAAGGAAGACGAGATCGTGTTATAGGAATTCCATTGAGGGTGGCCTCGAGGAGATTGATAAAGCTTGGTGATGCCGCTCTCCTTATATCACAGAAACAGCTGACGGACCAAGACCAGGTACAATACCGTCTCATGCAGAAGATAGGCTCTGCAATGGCGAAACCGAGGCCGGGACTCACGCTGGACGGAGGAGCTTCTTTGAAAAGGTGCAGGAGACAAGGCAAACTGGCGCATGTCACGCTCCGCCATGGGACTCCGGAACCTTCCGACCGGGTACAGAAGGTGGAGGATGTGGAAAGCTTTATCTATGCACTCGAACTTTATGTCATCGAGTAAAGGAGACGGCGGATTTAATCAGCACGACGAAAGTCGGTGGAGGTATCTGCACGGGAACCGCTTCCTGCCGAACAATTGAATTCAATGCCGATGAGAACGGTGTTTCATCCTGAAGTGCATGGACGGATATTTTTATCTATCCGGGTTTACACATTTAAAGTCATGGACGGCTTGATACGAACTTTCATTTGCCGGAGTCGACACTCATTATGTTGGTGTCCGCCTTTTCTACGCGGGAAAATGTTTTGTATGCCTATCAGGAGGCGGCAAGGAAAAGGCAGATTTTCAGTTTTGGGGATGATGTTTCTGATTTGACAAAAATTCGTAGCTGAAGAAAAGAATCAATAACCAATAAGTTATTGATTCTTTTTCTTTATTGCTATATAGTAGTAACGAGAGAATTTTTCATGTATGAAATATATTTTATAAGAATCGAAAAGGTGTTTTACGAGGCTAGAGTATATTCGTAGCTTAAGGGAGAAAACTGCAAAAGACAGCCGTATTAAATCGCATAAGATTTCTGATTATCATCAGTACGCTGGAGGAGTGCGGTTTATCTGCAGGGGACCTTATACAAAGCCAATAGAAGGAGCTAATAATCTATGGGAATTAAGACCTTTAAGAGATAGAATCTTTTTCTTTCGTTACATGGGAAGATGATAGCCGTGTTTTTACTACATCATTTTCAGAAGAAGAAAACGCAGAGGACACCTAGAGAGAAATTGAGAGCTCTAGAGAGATAGAAGATTAAAGAAAAAGAGGTTTATAATGAAAAATAGTGCTGTTTCTGATTTTACATGGAGAGATGCAAAAAGATTTGTAGACAGGGAAGAGATTGCTGAGAGCGATTTAAGAGTCGCTTTGATTGGGGAAACTTTATCAGCCAGAAACGAAAAGGCATCAGTCAAAAGAGACTGTGAAGACTAAGGGAGGACGTAAACCTTGCAAGTGGAAAAACTCTTCCGATGTAATTTACTTGTTGCCGTTAGGAAAGACACTTGCCATAGTTCCGGAACAAATAAAATGTAGTGGATAGAATCGAGGGGACCCTCTCTTTTGTGGACAAAGGAATAAGACGGATTCAGTTACATTTCTTAAAATTTTTCATTTCTTCTCCTTTTCGACATGGATGATTGCAAAATGAGTCTTCCTCTACGCACGATTGAAAACTGCCTTCTCCATGCTATCATTAGGAGCGTTATAAGAGAAGATACAGAGGGCATACAGATAACATACAGAAAACATAGAGAATATACAGAGAACATACAGATATAATCGGAGAAAACTATGAATCAACAACGTGCTTTCGGCAATGGGCATTTGCTCAGAAGAGAGGCTGACCGCTTGATTGCGGAGGGAAAATAAAACAAACGGAAGCTCGCTAGTCTTGACAGGAATCAGCGGGTGAGGAAGAGATAGAACTGACGCGACGCACATTTCCGGAGAAGGAGAGAAGGGAAAAGCCGAGAGAGGTTCCTTCGTTCATTACAAAGTCGCGCGGAGGATTTGCAAATGACAGGAGATAAGGATAGAGGAAAAATGTCATAGAGGATATCCAGTATCCTGAGCGATTTACCCAATTGGACGACTCCGATAAGGATTCCGAAGGACTACTTCTTCTTACCTAATCAGAGGAACTTGTCAATCAGATCAACAAGTCTCGAGTGAAAAGAGAAGGAATATATCGATCGTTGGAAGAGGATATCACAAAGCATTTTTACGGGAAATGAGCGAGGGTGTATCTTAAGGACTTGGATAGGACGACACATAGCCTCGTCTTTTCAGGAGGAGAATATTCCGTCGCACAAAGAAAAAGAGACGTTTCATATCATTTTAACAGAGGGGTCAACTCGATCAGATTCGGAGAATGTGCAACGCTCACATACAGTGAGCGCTTAAGAGAGTCTGAATTATGAATCTGACAGTGGAAGGGTTCAAAGCCCGGAGAATATCGGGAGATTGAAAAGAAGAGCTGGGGCAAAGCAAATGCCACCCTGCTTTTTATAATGAAAGAATAATGAAAAGGGACATGTGAAAAAGGATAAGAAAGCAAAAAGGCAGAAAGAGTAAGTAAAAGTAAGAAAGAGAGTAAAAGTTAGGAAAGAGTAAGTAAGAGTAAGGTATTCATCCTATAACTTTAAAACGAAAAGAGAAACATGGATAAGAGAAAACGGACAGAGGAGCTCGTAGAGCTTTTAAATCAGGCGGGAGAAGCCTATTGTCAGGAAGGAAAAGAGATTATTTCAACCTGAATATGACAAAGCCTACGATGAACTGGTGCGTCTTGAGGAAGAGACGGGGTTATTCTGTCACCAGTCCCACAAAATGTCGGATACAGCGTGGCTAAGCAGCCCTTCCGAAGGAGGCAGCAGTGATTCGATAAGCTTGATAAAACAAGATACCGTGGAGACTTTATAAAGCTTTCTCGAGAGGAATTCTTCCTGGAAACTCGACGGTCTACGGTGCAATGACCATGAGAAGGGTGAGCTTGTCAAACGGCGGTTACCCGCGGAAACAGCAGAATCGGAGAAATTGTTACGGAAAAATGCAAAGGTTTTCTGGAATCTTCCTTTACGGATTCCTTTAAAGGAAGACTGTTTCATGCGGAGAAGCGCTGATTCGCTATTCCGATTTCGCAAAAGATCAATGAAGATTCTGAGGAGGGGGCAAGTATAGAACTGAGGAATCTTTTGCCCGGTTCCGTTCACGACTGGATCCGAAAATCACAGGAGAAAAGAAGAGTCTATCCCTTTACGCTTTATCGGTAGAGGAGAGAGATTCCTCCCGTGAGAGTGGAGAACTTCCCGACTTTTCATAACAGCCATGAAGCGGAATTCGGAAATTTTTAGAGCAACAGGGCTTTTCAGTTGTTGGACGCAGGGCGGTAAGTAAAGAAGACTCGCCGAGGCTGTTTGGACTTTTCGAACAGGTCAAGAAAATGATTTTCCTCCGACGGTCTGGGTACTTTATGGACTATATAAGCCACGGAAAGAGTCTCGACCAGCCAAGTTCCCTCGAAAAGTGCCCCTTGCTTTTAAATGAGGATGAGGAAGAAAAGACCATTCTTCGTGAGGTAGGAATGGCGCAGAATCGAGTCTGAGTCAATCCTGTGGCAATCTTTGACCCGGTGGAGCTGGAGGGAACTGTAGTCGCAGAGCGAGTCTTCACAATATCAGCTGGAAGACTTGAAGCTGGAATCGGAGATGAAATTACGGGTGTATAAGGCCAACATGGATTATCCCAGATTGGGGAGAATCTCACGAAGTCGAGGCGCCCCGATTCCGGAGCACTGTCACCTGTCACGAGGGAAACAAGATTGTACAGGATAGGAAGCGAAGATAGCTTTTACCGTCAGAAAATCCCCATATGTCGCAAAGGATTAAGCAGTTTGCTCTTTTGTGAGCCGGGATAGCTTTAATATTGAGGGGCTTTCCGAAATGACTTTGAGAAACTTATCGGAAAGGGATTTATTAGGAATTTTTCGGATTTATTTTCTTTGGAAGATGATAGGAGATTGATCACATGGGAGGGCTTGGACTGAAGTCCCATGATGTTTATTGAAAATGCGGAGAAAGGAGGGAAACGAGCCTTGCGACCTTTCACGGCTTAGGAATCGGGGATCGGAGACAAGTAATGCGAGAGTCCTTTCAAGCCTTTTCATGATGATGTGAGGAACTTCTCCCGAGCAGAGCTTAGTGAGGTGTCCATTGAGGAATAGGACCGATACTGGAGAAGGAGCATTGTCCGTTATTTTAAAAGAAGAAGAAAATTGCAGGCTTTTCCGGAAACTCTTATCCATACTGCATCCCATAAGGGAGTGAGAGCGGAAAAGTGCCTCCTTTCCGGCAAGGTCTTTGTGATTACCGGCTCTTAGTCCATTTTCAAAATCGAAAGGAGCTGGAGGAGTCGAGCATGTGATACCGCTTTTCCGTTTCGAAGAATACTGTATCTTATCAACAATGACAAGAATTCTACCAGCAGTAAGAATAAAGAAGGCTCAGGAGCTGGGAAATTCTGACTTTCGGAGGAAGATTTCTAAGGCTTCTACGAGGGCGAGTAGAGGAGATAAAGCTATGCAAGGCATATATTCCAACAAGGATAGCAGCTTTGATGGCGATATATCTAGAAGAAACTAGGAGAACGAATGAACTTTCAAGATTACGATATCATTTTCCGCACCTGCAGATCGGAATCTGCTTATCTCGTAAATCACTATCAGCCCCTTCGGCTTTTACGATTGCCTTTTTACGGTATCATTATCGGTTGCGGAAACGTCGTCATGATGTTTGTTTGTGAGTAAAGAGTATGTGAGATGCGGCTATAAGGCGGATGATATTCAGGACTTTGCGCTATTTGTTATCATTTTAGGTGATTAAAGAATTTATTATGTCATCTTGAATGGGACTATTATTCTCAGCATCTAGCGGAGATTCCCAATATCCGCAGGGGACTATGATTTACGAGGGGTTCCTCACTGCTATTGCGACCTGTATCGTTTTGTAAGGAAAAAGAAACTGGAGTTCTTCCCATGGCGGATACCCGGTGTGGGGGCTTATTCTCGGACAGGCTATGGGACGCTGGGGAAACTTCTTTAATGTGGAGGCTTTCGGAGGCTATACGAATTCCCTCTTTGCCATGCGCATAAAGGAATCCATTGTAAACTCTCGATGATCAATGATAATGTGGCGGCTCATTTTGGCAAAATATAGACGGAATCAGTTACGTGAGTGCATCCCACGCTTTCTGTATGAGAGTGATGGAACCTCTGCGTATTCTTTTTTCTCCTTTGGTTTTCCAAAAAGGAAGAAGCTTTTAAGGGACGATATTTCTCCTGTACTTGGGCTTTACGGACTGGGACGTTTCTTTATCGAAGGGCTTGAGCAGATTCTTTGATGCTTTTGGGACGGAATAGCTGGTTTCAGGCACTTTCTCTGTCCTTTTGATTGTGAGTATTGTCTTGCAGTATCTTTTCTTTAAAAAGGGCTAGGTCAAGGAAGAATAGGATCGTCATGAAAGAAAGGGTACTATGAAAATCAAAAGAATTTTGATTTTTCACAGCCCCTTTAAATATCTATCGTAACGAGAGCGGCTCACTATTATCTTAGTCTTCGTGCTCTATTACTGGAACTTGGATACCAGCTCATGCATGATATTGGCCTGTCCGAAAGTTCTTCCGACGGCGTTGGGATTCTTCGGCAGTTGCTGAGTTAGTCTGACAACGGAAGAAATCTGATCCACACCGATGGTTAATTGTCGCGAAACCTTCTGCTTCTCCTCGAAGCTTTGAAAATCTTCCGATAATTTCAGAAATATCTGCATTACTCTTTTACGAGTTCCATGGATTCTAAGTGTTTCACTGTTGATCTTCGCACCCTTGGACACGGCATCAATGGTTCAATTAAATACTGGTATTTTGTGCCGCTTTTGCGGATTGCAAGATTACAAGCTCTCATCACTACTACAGCAAAGCCTTTTCCGGTTCTCTGCTCTTGCCACGTCTTGATTCATGATAAAAATATTATTTGAAGGCAATGTCATCAATAGTTTTGATAATCTTACTGATTTCATTGGATTTTTCCGTAATCTCCCATGGCACGGACATTTCTTCCATACTTTACTTTCGAGCATCATCTCCGGCCTCAATGCTTAAACGATTGGCATCCATGGATTGCTCAGCTGTACCCTTTATCTTTACGGAGATATCATTCATGGTTGCTCCAAGCTCTTGGATAGAAGAGGCTCATTCAGGTGGAACCCTGGGAGAGTGCCTGTGCTCCATTTGGAAAACCTGTTCCGCTCCGGCGTTCACTTCCTCTGCGGAATGCTTGATTTCCCAGTCAGTATGAGACAAGTCTTTGGTAATCTCCCGTAAGCTTTAAAAGAAGTGGTCTGTAATCTCGGATAATTTGTTTCATCGGACAGGTCTACACGGAAGTCTCCCTGAGAGATCGATTTCAGCTTTTTCATTCAGTTCCTTAATGATATCCTTGATTCTGTGGGTCACATTTTCGAAGGACTTGGCAAGGTGTCCGATTTCATCCTTCCCTATTGTACTTTGTACTTCAACATTAAAGTCTCCGTTTGCTACTTGGTCGCCAACTTTGGCCATCATCTTGAGCGGGTCTAAAGTCTTCTTGATAAAGAAGTAGGTGCAAGCAATAAGAAGAAAAGTGCCGAGGGGCCCGATGATGGAGAAGTGAGAATCAATCGTCTCGTTACACTTGATACTCGTCATCGGCGATACTCATTAAAGCTCCACCAGGTGGTATTCCCAAATTGTGTCGGAGCGAAGTACGGTCGTCTTTTGCACCGGAGCTGTTTACGGCTACAGTATGGAGCTTTTCCCTCCTTCATCTTTTTCCGTGATACGACTAAAGTCTTCCTTATTGGATGCATCGGCACAGATTCTTTCCTTTTAAAGCCTCGTTGGAAGCGTAGAGGAAATTTCCTTCATTATCCATAACGGAGGTGAACAGACTGGGGAAACAGGAATCCTCATGCTTTAAAATGTTAAAAAGGACGCTAAATCAAGTTCTATCATAACTACGCCTTTAAAATCATTGTCGGCAACGATGGGATCACAAATCGTAACGCAGGTCTTTGTCGGATCCTCTTCCGGATTATAAGCGGAAGTGATGGTGGTTTTGAAACTGTTTTTGTATCGGTGGTATGCTTTATCTTTATAATAATCATGGAATAATTTAAAAATATCACGGGTTTGACACTTTTAAAAGTCATATGAGATCCGTAGTCCGTGAGCACCTTCTATGACTTTTTCCGGGCTCGTAAAAATATCCTACTCCGGTTATATTCGGGTTACTCTGAATGGTGGCATACATGGCATCCATCATAACAACTTCCATATTATAGCGGCTGGCTGGGAACGGCACGATCTACAATTCTGGAACGGAAGGTGGTGCCGGACATCTGGGTGACATGTTGCTTATTCACATTTCCGTCTTAGATTGATAGTCCACGGATTTCCCGGAACGCCTCCGATTTGGTCGTCTTGTCCCCATACGAAGCTGATGGACTCTTTCTATACTGCCGGAGGGGTGGTCACCCGTCCGAGATCTCGTTCGTATTTTCTCCGGTAAGAAAGAAGATCATCCATGTTTTTATCCAGATTTTTCTTCGTGGATTGGCTTCCCAAATCAACAATGGCATAACTTAATCCAAGGAATAATCAGAAAGCCTAAAAAGTGCCCAAACTAAGAGATAAGCGAGTACTTAAGCTCATTCTTCGCTTTCTTCGGCTGACAATGTTTTCGCATCCTTCGTTTTCATAGTGTAATCCTTCCTTATTTTTTATTCCTATCGACTGGCTTTTTGTATCTCGCTTGTAACGACATGTATCATGCTGCATGACAAGTATCGTGCACAGAAGTGTACAATTTTGTTCTTACACGAGTAACGCTTTTAAAGCGAGCAGTCGTTTGGGGGATATTCTTCTCCAAGATACCCATTTTGAATGAGAGTGTTCTGTCCGATACAATATGTCCTATGTTTATTCAGCAGAATCTGTTTTCTATAAATATAAAAATACTTTAATTTTTCTTAATCTTATTTCCTTTATGTGGAAAGAGGAATCTATGCTAAAATGGATAAAGAAAGGGCTTTTCGGAAGGAATGCGACCATGAAAAATTTCTGGAAAATGGATGATTTTTCCGATAGCTTAAGTTATGCCTATCTTGACCATGAAAGCTATTTTGCGGATAAAATATTTATGGAAAAAGGAATCCGAGTTAAGTTCATCAGGGAAATGCATCAGGGAGAATGCCCCCTATCGTATAATCTTTTGTAAGGTGCAAAAAGAGCGAGAAAGATTGGAGAGTGCCTTAAAAGGAGTTGGAAAATAAAATTCTTCTTGCAGGATATAAGGATTATTCGCTTTATTGTACCGAGTTGGAAGAAGAGTTGGCAAAGAGAGGGTTTAAGCAGGAAGGGGAGTTTATGGAAAGAACACCGGGCTGAAGAACAGAATAAAGATCAGAATGCACAGACATAAAGATCAGAATGCACAGCATAACAAAGATCAGAATGTACAGCAGAATGAATATCAGAATGCAGAGCATCAGAACGAGCAACAGAACAATCATCAGAACAAGCATATGCGAAAATACTTTGTCGGAAGATGTGAGATTTAGCTACTCTTATGGAAGACAACTATTTGCTTTGTAAGGAATTCATAGAAAGGCAAAGCTGAAAAGGGACAGCTTTTTATAGTTGGCTGTTCCACCTCGGAAGTTTTGGGAGAAAAGAATCGGGACAGCCCAGCTATTCCACTGCCGCGGCCCCTGTTTCAGGGAATCGACAGAGCGGCAAAGGAGAAGAGGTCTTTCTATGCACACAGTGCTGCGAGCACCTAAACTGCGATCATCACTAGAGGCGCTGTTGCGGAAAAGCTCGGTTTCACTGCCTATCGTCAATGTGGTTTCCCATAAGGAAAAAGGCGGGAGGGTCCTTTTTCTGCAGTGGCGTACGAGAGTTTGCACGAGCGCGGTCGCTGGAACGGGTTCGAGCGGACGGCGGAATCGATATCGGGACACCTTTATCCGGCATGCATAAAGGGAAGTCGCGGTTCCTTACGGCTCAGTAAGAATACACTGGAGCAGCCCATCTTACGGCGGCAAGAGTCAGACCGAAGTTTGTGGGAGGGAGCAGAGCGGTCTATGATGAAAGCTTACTCTAGGATCTGTGAGTGCATTCCATGAGATAGGGAAATAGGGAGCACGCTCGCCAATCCCTCGCCTCGTAGCAGTACTCAGCTGTAGCGTCGCTATGCTCGCTTTCAGCAAGTACTGACGGGCTCGAGATTGCCACTTGTTTCCCTATCCATGGAATGCAAACAATCAAAGCATAGATATGAATCGCGTCGGAACGATTTCCGTTCAGGCTGTCATGCTGAAAGCGACTTCCGTGGATGCGGTTCTCTATTTTCGACTATCCATAGAGGAAGAAGAGTTGCTTTAGCGAAGTAACTACAGTATCAGATCATAAAAGCGCCGAGTGAGACCTGGAAATAAAAGAGATAACCTTCAAAAGAAAGAGGGCATTTAAAAGTGATGTTGCATAAGGTGGATAAGCTAGCAAAAGAAAAAGATTGCCGGGCATATTCGGTCGGTGGTATTTCACGGCATAGAGGAAAGAAGAGATATTGTAAACACAGATCAGCTTCTTTTCTTTCGGTGAAAAACAATGGTTTTCGGTTATAGACTATGCCTTTAGCAGGGACGCTTCAGAAATCCAGACATGGCTTACCGCTGATTTCTTCCCAAGGCACGAACAGTTTATGCCGGGAAGATACATCCCCTCTTTTCCTACTCAGCAGTTTTTATAAAAATAGAAAGGAATAGAGACGAGGGACAGAATGCCGTTTCCATAGAACGCGAACTTTAGCGGGCTTAACTGTGCAGTTTGGCAGTGGGAAGAGTTACATGCAGAACGGCAAGACCTTTTCCTCTTCCGATGACGTAAAAATCATAATGAGAAAGGAAAAGATAAAGGTGAAGTAGCGATAATAAATATGCTGTGAAAGGAAATCCCGTTTTCATCTGTTGTGCACGGTCGTCTTTTGTCTTACCGTATCATTCGTTTCCCCTCTCTATCTCTATCTTTATCTCTATTTCTTTCTCTTTCCACTCTATCTCTTCTTTTTCTTCGCAATACACTTGCAGATGGATTTCCCTTAGCAGAGAACTTTCTTCATACTCCGTCATAATATTTTCCCTCAGAGTGCTTTCGTCATGATGGAGGTCAAAAACTTTGCAAGGATATCAGCATTTTCCTGAAAACTCCTAAAGAGTAATCGAATAAATCCCGATTATCCGTCTTGAATTCGAAATATCCATCCTTGGAAGCAATACGTAATAT
>BNJV01000763.1_pt1:0-92500 | contig 100733 bp, 140 predicted proteins | sample 8540591 | NCBI WGS metagenome assembly BNJV01 (sample SAMD00202457, study PRJDB9452) | human saliva metagenome | host: Homo sapiens
CACCTAGGTATCCGACTGCACCAATCCACTCTGATAAACTTACATTATGCATATGAGTTAGAGCAAAGACAAGTCCTACCAGAAAAAAATGCTTAGCCAAGTTGACAGTTTTTTTCTGCAGGTGATGCAATAAGAGTTGACGGAAAAAGAGTTCTTCCACTATAGGTCCTATGATGCAGGCGAAAAACGGCTATCAGTAGTGGTTGCTCTTGAAAGGTACTTTGAATATTCGACTGGTTTAGGGCCTTGTCCATCTAGTCCCAAAAACCGTCTCAACATCTCTGATACAAAGCCAAAGACAACAGTCATCAGAATGAGAAAGAGCCAGCCTGTTAAGACGCCAAAGAAGAATTTTCTTTTAGTTTTTCTAATCTCATTCCATTGTTGGATTAATCTATCCTTGAACAAGAAAGAGCCGTATAGCGCTAATACTACATAGACTAGATAATTCGCAATGGCAGATGGCATCAAATAAGACAGCAATTTAACACCATCAAACACAAAGAGAACTGTATAGAGAATCGCAAAAATCAGAATTCCCTTATTTTTGTCAGACATCATTTAAGACCCTTCCATTCACAATCATTCTCATGGTCATCAACCAAACCCTGCAGCCTGTAGAAAGGACAAAACAGCGACTGGTCCAGTAAACTTAAAGCCTCGTTTTTTGAGATCTTTGGATAATTTCTCAGATAGAGCTGTTTTGGCAGGCGCCTGGCTGTAGTCAGGCACATCATTGACGATGGTTTGTCCATCCACAAAAGACCAAAGATAGGCATCAAAAGTTCCGAATTCTGCCTGAACTTGTAGAAAAGCATGGGCGTTGGCTCGCGTCGCAAAATCTTGGCACGATTGCGGATGATAGCTGGATTATCCAGCAAAGCTTCCAATTCGGTGTCAGTCATCTCTGCGACTGCTTTAATTTGATAGCCATAAAAGGCTTCTCGGAAAGCTTGACGTTTATTGAGCACTGTTTCCCAAGAAAGACCAGCCTGATAAGTCTCCATGCAGAGCAACTCAAAAAGGGCTTGGTCGTCATGGAGAGGTTGACCCCATTCCTCATCGTGGTAGGCTACATATAGAGGGTTGTTCATTTTAACCCAGCCACAGCGTTTTGGCATAGAAATCTCCTATTTCACCAACATCTTGAGAGCAGATTTAATGTAATTTTCTGCTGTATCCGAAGTTCCTTCAAAGAATTTCTTAATTTTCTTGAGCTCAGTTGCCTTGTAGCCCAAGGCCAACATGGCTTCCATAGCTTCTTCCAGTTCTTGGTTGTCACTGCTAGATGGAGCGGCAGCCTTAGCAGGGAGATCGTCTCCTGCCACAACCACCTTACCTTCTAAGTCCAACACCATCTGTTGGGCTGTTTTCTTACCGATTTTGGGGAACTTGGTCAAGTAGGTGATGTTCTTAGTCTCAATAGCTTGAACGAGGCCCTGCATTGTCATCAGCTGCGATGATGGCAAGAGCAGAAACAGGGCCAATGCCTGACACCGAAATCAAGCTGAGAAAGAGTTTTTTCTCGTCTTCTGAGCGAAAACCGTAAAGTAGATGAGCATCTTCGCGAACGACTTGATGCACATAGATTTGTGCTTCTTGATTGACTTGTCCTGAGTAGGCATAGGGGTTAGCTACGTGTAGGATGTAGCCGATTCCATTTGCTTCTAGAACGATGTATTTAGCAGTAATTTTGGTAATGATACCCTTTAGATATTCGTACATAAGTTTTCCCTTCAATTTATACTCAATGAAAATCAAATCTAAACTAGGAAGCTAACCGTAGGCATGACTTGAGTTAGGCAAGGCAAGGCTGACGCAGTTTAGAGAGATTTTCTAAGAGTATTAGTATTTTCCTAGCTCTCGGAGGCTAGTATGATTTTCCTGAATGCGACGGAACATCTTTTCCATGTCTGACTTGGTAAAGTGCACCAAAACAGGACGTCCGTGTGGACAGTTATAGGGGTTGTCACATTGGGAGAGTTGGTAGAGGAGTTGTCTAGCCGAGTGGTCATCAATACGATGGTTAGCCTTGATGGACCGCTTGCAGGACATCATAATGGCTAGTTCAGCTCGGTATTTCTTGATTGAAACTTCCTTGGTCAAGAGGAGCATGTCGCACATCTCATAGATTCCCGACTCGATTTCCTCCTCTGCCATCCAAATGGGATGTTCGCGCTAGATAAATTGATTCTCCCCGTACTCTGCTAGAAAGACGCCTACTTCCTCTAAAAGAGACATTCTTTCCTTGAGACGAAGGGCATCATCCGCAGGAAATTCAAAGATATAGGGCACTAGGAGTTGCTGCTGGCTCTGGTCAACATTTCCAATGCTCTCACGGTACTCCTCATACTTAACCCGTTCCTGAGCCGCGTGCTGATCTATGATGTAAAGGCCATCTCGACCTTGGGCAAAGAGATAGGTCCCATGCATCTGTCCGAAAAATTCCAACTCTGGGAAGCTTGAAGATTCTTCCCGCTCCAACTTATCATAAGCCTTATCCAAACTAGCTAGATCTAACTCTGGATGGTCCAGTTGGTCATAGCTAGCAGGCTTTCTCTCTGCAAAATGCAGTTTAGCTGGTTTGGTTATTTGGTCTAAAGTTTTCTTAGCAAACAGATTCAAATCCTGTCTCTCTTCAGTCAGGTTCACCTGATAGTCTGCCACCTCAGCTTGTGTCGGTCTTGTCGGTTCATTTTTTTCATAATAGAGCGTATTTTCTCTCAGTGGCAAAGTCGTTTGCTCTACTTTTTCACGATTGCGAACAGTAGATTTTGCCAGATTTTCCAAGGCATCTGGAATCAAGGTCTGTTCCTTGAGACTCTTTGCAATAGCTTCTGAAACCAGCACCATCAGTTCTCTTTCCTTGGAAATCCGCACTTCTTGCTTGGTCGGGTGCACATTGACATCTGCTAGATAAGGATCGATATGGATGTGAATGACAGCCAGTGGAAAACGCCCCACCATGAGCTTGCTACCGTAACCATCTAAAATGGCACGATTAAGCAGGAAGTTTTTGATATAACGGCCATTGATAAAAAGGCTGATATAGTTGCGATTAGCCCGTGTCAATTCAGGCAAGGAGACAAAACCAGAAATTTCAAAATCTAGGTCAGCATTCTCAATTTCAACCATCTTTTTGGCACTGGCTAAACCATAAATCCCAGCAATAGCTTGACGCAGTTGACCCGTACCAGCTGTTCGTGTCATTTCCTTGCCATCACTAATCAGGCTAAAAAGAAATCTCAGGATGGGCTAGCCCTAGACGATTGACAATGTCAATGATATGAGACAACTCTGCCTGCTGGCTCTTCATATACTTGAGACGAGCCGGTGTGTTGAAAAAGAGGTCTTCCACACAAACCTTAGTCCCCACAGGACTGGTCGCTGGAATGATTTCCTCAACTTCTCCCCCACGAGCCACTAGCTTGGTCCCGTGACTGGCACCATCCACCGCTGTCAACAAAGTCAAAAACACTGACAGAAGCGATAGAAGGCAGAGCTTCACCACGAAAACCGAGGGTCCGAATCCGAAAAGATCCGCTTGATTTTTAATCTTACTGGTGGCATGACGACGGAGAGCCAACTCTACCTCATCATGGACAATCCCGTGTCCGTTATCTGTTATTTGGATTTTCTTAAGACCAGATTCTTCAATCTCAACGATAATCTGGCTTGAGCCAGCATCGATAGCATTTTCAACTAATTCTTTGACAACGCTAGCAGGACGCTCGATAACTTCTCCTGCTGCAATCTGGTTGGCCAATACTTCTGGCAATTCAATAATATGAGACATTTTTCCAGCCCCTTTCTCAACTATTTTTTTATCTATTTCTCTGAAAATAAGCTAGTGCTATTATACCATATTTCACTCGTTTCCAAAAAAGTCCGAGTAGCAACTTTCTTCCCGATTTTACTAGGTTATTTGCCAAGTTTGTGGTAAAATAGGTAGAAATAATATTTTAAAAAGGAGAAAAGACACATGCACATTTTTGATGAGCTAAAAGAGCGTGGTTTGATTTTTCAAACGACTGATGAAGAAGCTTTGCGTAAAGCCCTAGAAGAAGGTCAAGTTTCTTATTATACTGGCTACGATCCAACTGCTGACAGCCTTCACCTAGGTCACCTTGTCGCAATCTTGACAAGTCGTCGTTTGCAGTTAGCAGGTCACAAACCATATGCGCTCGTTGGCGGTGCTACAGGTCTCATCGGAGATCCGTCCTTCAAAGATGCTGAACGTAGTCTCCAAACAAAAGACACAGTAGATGGCTGGGTCAAGTCTATCCAAGGACAACTTTCTCGCTTTCTTGATTTTGAAAATGGTGAAAATAAAGCTGTCATGGTCAACAACTACGACTGGTTTGGCAGCATCAGCTTCATTGACTTCCTCCGTGATATCGGAAAATACTTCACTGTCAACTACATGATGAGCAAGGAGTCTGTGAAGAAACGGATTGAAACAGGGATTTCTTACACTGAATTTGCCTACCAAATCATGCAAGGGTACGACTTCTTTGTCCTTAACCAAGAGCACAATGTAACCCTTCAAATCGGTGGTTCTGACCAATGGGGAAATATGACAGCTGGTACGGAGTTGCTTCGTCGTAAAGCTGACAAGACTGGTCACGTAATCACTGTTCCACTGATTACAGACGCAACTGGTAAGAAATTTGGTAAATCAGAAGGAAACGCAGTTTGGCTCAACCCTGAAAAGACTTCTCCATACGAAATGTACCAATTCTGGATGAACGTCATGGACGCTGACGCTGTTCGCTTCTTGAAAATCTTTACTTTCTTGTCACTTGATGAGATTGAAGACATCCGTAAACAATTCGAAGCAGCACCACACGAACGCTTGGCTCAAAAAGTCCTGGCTCGTGAAGTCGTGACTCTTGTCCACGGAGAAGAAGCCTACAAAGAAGCCCTTAACATCACTGAGCAACTCTTTGCTGGAAATATCAAAAACCTTTCTGTCAAAGAACTCAAACAAGGACTTCGTGGCGTGCCAAACTACCATGTGCAAGCAGACGAAAACCACAATATCGTAGAATTGCTCGTATCTTCTGGTGTGGTTAACTCAAAACGCCAAGCCCGTGAAGATGTTCAAAATGGAGCTATCTACGTCAACGGCGACCGCATCCAAGACCTTGACTATGTTTTGAGCGACGCAGACAAGCTAGAAAACGAACTCACTGTTATCCGCCGCGGTAAGAAAAAATACTTCGTCCTTACATATTAAAAAAACAGACTGGATGCATTTGCTATCCAGTCCTTTTGCTAGACTTAAAACTATGAATACAAACCTCAAAGCCCAAAACTCCAACGCTTTTGCTTTCTGCAACTGCCTTTTGCCTGTCCCTATCTGCCAAGAAAATCTGACCTTGATAGAGTCCAGTCTCAAGTGTGATCATCGCCATTCTTTTGACCTAGCAAAAATTTCGGCTATGTCAATCTAGCACCCAAATCAAGCAATCCGACCAACTACGACAAGGAAAACTTTCCAAAATCGCCAGCAAATCCTAGAAGCTGGCTTTTTATCAAGCTATCTTTAGAAAGGCATCTCAGACATACTAGCGACTAAAATCCATCCGCAAAAACTATCTTGGATATCGGTTGTGGCGAAGGCTTCTACTCGCAAAACTCCAAGAAAGTCCCATCCTGACAAGACCTTCTATGCCTTTGACATTTCAAAAGACTCGGTCCAAATCGCAGCTAAAAGTGAACCCAACTGGGCGGTCAATTGGTTTGTTGGCGACCTAGCTCGACTCCCTATAAAAGACGCCAGCATGGATATCCTGCTTGATATCTTCTCGCCCTGCCAACTACGGAGAATTTCAACGCGTCTTTATCTCAAAAGATGGCATCTTGATTAAAAGTCGTTCCAACTGAAAATCACCTCAAGGAAATCCGTCAAATGGTACAGGAGCAGCTGACAAGAGAAGGACTATTCCAACCAAGATATCAAGGAACATTTTCAGGAATATTTCAGCATCCAATCTAGTCAGATCGCTTCCCTGACCAAGTCCATCACCGCAGAGCAAAGACAGGCCTTACTTAGCATGACCCCTCTACTCTTTCACGTTGATCAAAGCAAGATTGACTGGAGTCAATTAACGAAAATTACCATCGAAGCAGAGATTCTGGTTGGGAAAGCACTGTAAATTAGTTTAAATATCAAAAAACGCATCTATTTAAGATGCGTTTTTGTTTAATCTTAGTTCAAGTGCCAGATATCTTCGTTGTACTGAGCGATTGTACGGTCAGATGAGAAGAATCCTGCTTTAGCAATGTTGACGATGACTTTATCCAACCATGCATCACGGTTTTCGTAATCAGCAAGCATTTGCTCTTTCACTTTGATGTAGTCTTCCAAGTCAAGAAGAGTCATGAACCAGTCTTTGTTGATCAATTCGTTGTAAAGACGTTCCAAGCGCTCTTTCTTACCAACTGCAAGAACAGCGTCGCTCACGATAAAGTCAACCAAAGGTTTGATCGCTTTACGAGCGTAGAATTCGCTTGATTTGTAAGCTGATTTTGCGTAAAGATCGATAACAGTTTCTGAATCTTCACCAAAGATGTAGATGTTTTCGTCTCCAACCAACTCAGCGATTTCCACGTTAGCACCGTCCATAGTACCAAGAGTCAAAGCTCCGTTCAACATGAATTTCATGTTACCAGTACCTGAAGCTTCTTTAGAAGCAAGTGAGATTTGTTCTGAGATGTCACATGCTGGGATGAGGAAGCTTGCTGCAGTAACGTTGTAGTTTTCAACCATTACGACTTGCAAGTGTGGAGCTACTGCTGGGTCGTTTGCGATCACTTCTGACAAGCAAAGGATCAAGTGGATGATGTCTTGAGCGATTGTGTAGGCAGGAGCTGCTTTACCACCAAAGAATACTGTGATTGGACGAGCAGGGATGTTACCAGCCTTGATGTCCAAGTATTTGTGGATCACATACAAAGCGTTCATTTGTTGACGTTTGTACTCGTGAAGACGTTTGATTTGGATATCAAAGATTGAGTTTGTATTGATTTCCACACCTTGGTGTTCTTTCAAGTGACGAGCCAACTTACGTTTGTTGTGGGCTTTGATGCTTTCCAATTTTTCTTTGACAGCAGCCTTGTCTTCGTATGAAAGAAGGTCTTCCAATTTAGAAGCTTCATGGTGCCATTCGCGTCCAAGGATCTCATCCAAGTAGTGAGACAAGCTTGGGTTAGCATGCATGAGCCAACGACGGAAAGTAATACCGTTTGTTTTGTTGTTGAATTTTTCTGGGTAAAGATCGTAGAAAGCTTTCAACTCAGAGTTCTTCAAAATTTCTGTGTGAAGAGCGGCAACCCCGTTTACGCTGTATCCATAGTGGATATCCATGTGGGCCATGTGTACACGATCGTTTTCATCAATGATTTGAACAGCTGGATCTTTGTATTCTGCTTTAACACGACGGTCCAATTCTTTGATGATTGGTACCAAGTGAGGAACCACTTCTTCCAAGAATTCAAGAGGCCATTTTTCAAGGGCTTCAGCAAGGATTGTGTGGTTTGTGTAGGCAGTCATGCTACGAACGATAGAAATTGCTTCATCAAGTTCGATACCACGTTCAGTCAAAAGACGGATCAATTCAGGAATCACCATTGATGGGTGAGTATCGTTGATTTGTACAACTGCGTAGTCAGCAAGGTCATGCAAGTTGCTTCCTTTTTCGATTGCTTCATCGATGATCAATTGAGCACCGTTTGAAACCATGAAGTATTGTTGGAAGATACGGAGCAATTCACCTTGTTTGTCGCTATCGTCTGGGTAAAGGAAAAGAGTCAAGTTGCGAGCGATGTCTGTCTTATCAAAGTTAATGCCATCTTCAATGATAGATGAATCAACTGAATCCAAGTCAAACAAACGCAAGCGGTTTTTAGTAGCTGTTTTGTAACCAGGTACATCGATATCGTAAAGAGTAGATGTCAATGTGAAGTGTGCAAATGGTACTTGGTAGCTACGACTTGAGCGAACCAACCAGTTTTGGTCAGTCAACCAAGCGTTAGGAATTGTTTCTTGTTGGTTGTTTTTAAGCACTTGTTGGAAAAGACCAAAGTGGTAGTTCAAACCAACACCGTCACCGTTCAAACCAAGTGTAGCGATTGAGTCGATAAAGCAGGCTGCCAAACGCCCCAAACCACCGTTACCAAGTGATGGTTCCAATTCTACTTCTTCGATTTCGATCAACTCTTTACCTGCGTCAGCAAGTTCTTTCTTAACATCGTCATAAAGACCAAGGTTAATCAAGTTGTTTGATAAGAGTTTCCCGATAAGGAACTCAGCTGAGATGTAGTAAACTTTTTTTCTTACCAGTGTTGACTGGTTTTTGGCTGCTAGCAAGTTTTGCTGTAGTTAAGAAGAGCAAGGTAAAAGCTCTTCGTTACTACATTCTGCGATAGATTTATTGTAACGATTTTTGTACAAATTCTTTTAATGGTAACATTTTTTTGTGTCTCCTGATAATGTCTTATTTCTTTAATTCTACCAAATTTTTCATTGATTCGGCGATAAATTGTAGTCAAGTCAAGCAAAGTTTCTTCGACAGCAGGAGTCAATTGATCCTCTGTCATACGCCATGACCAGTTTCCACCAAGAGTAGATGGGAAGTTCATACGAGCTGAACCATCCAACTCTAGCAAAGTCTTGCATAGTAGCAATAGTCATGAAGCTTACTGATGAGAAGGCTGTACAGAAGCATAGCATGTACTACTGTTTCATATTCCTTGCGGTTTGTATAACGTGCCATGTACTCACGAGTTGGATCGTCGATTTCATTACGATACCAACCAAGAACAGTGTTGTTATCGTGTGTTCCTGTGTACATAACTGAGTTGGCTGGTGCCAAGTGTGGGCTGTCGATACTTTCGTGTTCTGGGTTGAAGGCAAATTGAAGAACTTTCATTCCTGGGAATCCAGTGCGTTCACGTAGTTCAATAACTTCGTCAGTCATGAAATCCAAGGTCTTCTGCGATGATGTTCAAGTCACCAAGTTCCTCTTTCACCGCTGCAAAGAGTTTGTAGTCAGGCCCTTTCACCCATTTACCAGGTGCCGCTGTTTCAGAACCAGCAGGAATTTCCCAGTAAGATTCGAAACCACGGAAGTGGTCGATACGAACGATGTCGTAGATTTTGAAGCTTTCACGCAAGCGTTCAATCCACCATTTGTAGCCGTCTTTGTCCATTGCTTCCCAGTCATAGATTGGGTTACCCCAAAGCTGACCAGTAGCAGAGAATTCATCTGGTGGGCATCCTGCGATGCAAGTCGCCTTACCGTTGACATCTGTCTTGAAGAGATGTGGATTTGCCCACATATCGCTTGAATCTTCCGCTACATAGATAGGCATATCTCCGACAATTTCGATGTGGTTTGTCGTTAGCGTATGCTTTCAATTTCAACCATTGTTGGAAGAAAAGGTATTGGGTTACGCGGTGGTAAACAAGCTTGTCAGCTAATTTCTCACGGTAGCTTTCAAGAGTTGAAGCTTTACGAGCACGAGCATCTGCATCTGGCCATTCTGTCCAAGCAAGATTATCAAAATGCTCCTTGATTGCCATATACTCTGCAAATAGTTCAAGCCATGATTGATTTTCTTGAGCAAATTTTTCGAAGTCTTTGACATCTCCGATTTCAAAGAAACGTTTAACTGCTTTCTCTAGAAGTGGACGACGTGCATAGTAAATTTTAGCGTAGTCAACTTCAGTTGGGTTGCTACCAAAGTCCACACCTTCAAGATCACTTGCTTCCAACAAACCTTGCTCCACCAAAATATCAAGGTCGATAAAATGAGTGATTCCAGCAAAGGCTGAAAATGATTGGTATGGAGAATCTCCGTAGCTGGTTGTTCCTAAAGGAAGGATTTGCCAGTAACGTTGCTTTGTACGAACCAAGAAGTCAACGAAATCATAGGCGCTTTGACCAAATGATCCGATTCCGTATGCTCCTGGAAGTGATGAGATGTGCATCAACACACCGCTTTGACGTTTTTTCATAATAGCACCTCGAGTGTTTTTGTAGTTAAATAGTTTTCAATTTATATGCGCAAACGTTTGCGTCTAAACTCAAAGTATAACCCCATTTCTAAAAATAAATGCAAGCGTTTGTAAAAAAACTTTTTCCAACTTTTTTATTTTCGAAAAATTTCTGAAATTCCCTATATTTTTAATTTTTTGAAACTCGATTTTTCATTCGTCTTCTATTTTGATGCAATCGTTTTCCTATTCTATTATTTTAGAATTAAAAGTTTATAAATCGTGACATCTTTTCTTCTATTATATAACAATTTTGCAACTTGTTGCTAAGTTTTAAAAATTTTTTTAAAATTTTTCTAAAAAAGACTTGCAACCGTTTTTCTGTTTGTGCTATACTAAGGTCATAAGGGAAAACGTTTGCGTTTCCCTGACTATAAAATTTGTTATTCTTTAGGAGGAATACACTATGTCATCTAAATTCATGAAGAGCGCTGCTGTGCTTGGAACTGCTACACTTGCTAGCTTGCTTTTTGGTAGCTTGCGGAAGCAAAACTGCTGATAAAGCTGCTGATACTAGCTCATCTGAAGCAAAAAGAAATCACTTTCTACGTTGAAGACCAGTATAAAAGCCTACGCTGAAAACAGTTGCTGCAAAGCTTATGAAAAAAAGAATCAGGTACAAAAGTTAACATCAAAATCAGGGTGACCAAACTTGGGTGGACTTGACAAACTTTCTCTTGACAACCAATCAGGTCAAAGCTGCTGACGTTATGATGGCACCATACGACCGTGTAGGTAGCCTTGGTACTGATGGACAACTTTCAGAAGTTAAAACTAAGCGACGGTGCTAAAACAGATGATACTACTAAATCTCTTGTAACAGCTGCTGACGGTAAAGTTTACGGTGCTCCAGCCGTTATCGAGTCACTTGTTATGTACTATAACAAAGACTTTGCTCAAAGAAGCTCCAAAAACATTTGCTGACTTAGAAAACCTTGCTAAAGATAGCAAATACGCTTTCGCTGGTGAAGATGGCAAAACTACTGCCTTCCTAGCTGACTGGACAAACTTCTACTACGCATACGGACTTCTTGCTGGTAACGGTGGTTACGTATTCGGTCAAAAACGGTAAAAGATCCTAAAGATATCGGTCTTGCTAACGATGGTGCTATCGCAGGGTATCGAATACGCTAAAACTTGGTACGAAAAATGGCCTAAAGGTATGCAAGATACTGAAGGTGCTGGAAACTTAATCCAAACTCAATTCCAAGAAGGGTAAAACAGCTGCTATCATCGATGGTCCTTGGAAAGCTCAAGCATTCAAAGATGCTAAAAGTAAACTACGGTGTTGCAACTATCCCAACTCTTCCAAACGGTAAAAAACTACGCAGCCTTTGGTGGTGGTAAAAGCTTGGATCATCCCATCAAGCACTAAGAACCTTGAAGGCGCTCAAAAATTTGTAGACTTCCTTGTTTCAACTGACCAACAAAAAAAGCATTCTACGATGCAACTAACGAAATCCCAGCTAACACTGAAGCTCGTGCTTACGCTGAAGGTAAAAAAAGATGAGTTGACTACAGCTGTTATCGAGCAGTTCAAGAACGCACAACCAATGCCAAACATCTCTCAAATGTCAACAGTTTGGGATCCCAGCTAAAAACAATGCTCTTTGACGCTGTAAGTGGTAAGAAAGATGCTAAAAACAGCTGCTAATGATGCTGTAACATTGATCAAAGAAACAATCCAACAAAAATTTGGTAACTAATTGATTGATTCAAGGGAGATAATTTAAACATCTCCCTTGATTTTTTTAGAATATATTGACAATGTTTTTCAGCAGTATTTGCTGATTAGCATCGAGCTCAATGCTCGTATCTTATGAAAAGGAGCACTCATGGAACAACAACCAAAAAAAGCAGCCTTGCTTTCATTGATTCCTGGGTTGGGACAAATCTACAACAAACAAAAAAAGCTAAAGGTTTTATCTTCCTTGCTGTAACAGTGGCTTTTTGTCCTCTATTTTTATAGTACTTGCAGCACCTGAATTGAGCAACTTAATCACGCTTGGTGAAAAAAACCTGGCCGTGACAACTCTCTCTTCATGTTGATTCGTGGTGCATTCCACTCTATTTTTTTGTAATTGTTTATCTAGCCTTTTTATATTCTCAATATTAAAGACGCTCATACTATTGCAAAAACGTATCAATAATGGCATCCCTGTCCCATTGACACTTAAGGATATGATTAAAAGGTATCTATGAAAATGGATTCCCTTACTTGCTTATCATTCCATCTTACGTTGCCATGACATTTGCCATCATCTTCCCGGTTATTGTAACCTTGATGATTGCCTTTACTAACTACGATTTCCAACACTTTACCACCAAATAAATCTTGGATTGGGTTGGATTGACTAACTTTACAAATATCTGGAGCTTGAGTACCTTCCGTTCAGCCTTCGGTTCTGTCCTTTCTTGGACTATTATCTGGGCTTTATCTGCATCTACTTTGCAAATCGTACTCGGGATCTTTACAGCTATTATCGCTAACCAACCATTCATCAAGGGTAAACGTATCTTTGGTGTTATCTTCCTTCTACCTTGGGCGGTTCCAGCCTTTATCACTATCTTGACATTCTCAAACATGTTCAACGATAGTGTTGGTGCTATCAATACTCAAGTTATCCCAATCTTTGCTAAGTTCCTTCCATTCCTTGATGGAGCACTCATTCCTTGGAAAACAGACCCTACTTGGACTAAGGTTGCCTTGATTATGATGCAAGGTTGGCTTGGATTCCCTTATATCTATGTCCTAACTCTCGGTATCCTACAGTCTATTCCAAACGACTTGTATGAAGCAGCTTATATCGACGGTGCAAACGCTTGGCAAATTCCGTAACATCACTTTCCCAATGATTTTGGCTGTTGCGGCGCCTACTTTGATTAGCCAATACACCTTCAACTTCAACAACTTCTCTATCATGTACCTCTTCAATGGTGGTGGTCCTGGTAGTGTCGGTGGTGGAGCTGGTTCAACCGATATCTTGATCTCATGGATCTACCGTTTGACAACTGGTACAGCTCCTCAATACTCTATGGCAGCTGCCGTTACCTTGATTATTTCAATCATTGTCATCTCTATTTCTATGATTGCATTCAAGAAACTACACGCATTTGATATGGAGGACGTCTAAGATGAATAACTCAATCAGAATCAAACGTAGACTGACTCAAACCCTTACTTATCTTTACTTAATTGGACTTTCAATCGTTATTATCTATCCTCTTTTAATCACGATTATGTCAGCCTTTAAGGCCGGTAACGTTGTGGCCTTCAAGCTCGACAGCAATGTCAATTTCAGTCTTGATAACTTCAAAGGGCTCTTTACAGAAACCTTGTACGGCACATGGTACCTCAACACTTTGATCATCGCTTTGATCACTATGGTTGTTCAGACAAGTATTATCGTACTTGCTGGTTATGCCTATAGCCGTTACAACTTCTTGGCTCGTAAACAAAGTTTGGTCTTCTTCTTGATTATCCAAATGGTGCCAACAATGGCCGCTTTGACTGCCTTCTTCGTTATGGCCCTCATGTTGAATGCCCTTAACCATAGCTGGTTCCTCATCTTCCTCTACGTTGGTGGAGGTATCCCTATGAATGCTTGGTTGATGAAAGGTTACTTTGACACCGTGCCAATGTCTCTTGATGAGTCTGCAAAACTTGATGGTGCAGGACATTTCCGCCGCTTCTGGCAAATCGTTCTCCCTCTTGTTCGCCCAATGGTTGCTGTACAAGCACTCTGGGCCTTCATGGGACCTTTCGGAGACTATATCCTCTCTAGTTTCTTGCTTCGTGAAAAAGAATACTTTACAGTTGCCGTTGGTCTACAAACCTTCGTTAGCAATGCGAAGAACTTGAAGATCGCCTACTTCTCAGCAGGTGCTATCCTCATCGCTCTTCCAATCTGTACACTTTTCTTCTTCTTGCAAAAGAACTTCGTTTCAGGACTTACAAGCGGTGGCGACAAGGGGTAATATACCCCCCGCCACCCTTTTTCATTTTTGACCTTGTACATCGATTGTCTGGTGAGAAACAAGAGCTTGCTGAGATTACCTTGTTAGTTAGTGGACGAATCATAACAAACATTCACTTTTACCAAGGATTCTACTATCCCCGCTTGAAATAAAAAACATTTCTCTATAATACTCATATAGAAAAATGCCTTTAGAAAGAAATCTATGTTACCCTATCCATTTTCTTATTTTAACAGTATTTGGGGACTTTCGTAAGCCCCTCTCTCATCGTTTTTGGTCTAAACTGGTTTCAACTGATTTTTTTACCAGTATCTTTCTTGATTAGCTTATCCATGGTGCCTATCGCGATCCAGAAATAGCTCTCAGGATACCTATCCTTTAGAGACGTTTTATCGATGATGTCTATGCTCCACTGACAGATAGTGTCATTTCATGGATCTTAGCTACCAAATGCTCAGGTAGTAGATGGTAATTTACCTACACCGGGAGCAACTCCGAGTCAAGCTATCTGTTCAAATTGGGACGATCCAGAAACTCACACTTATCCGGAAGAATTACTTCTCAACTTTCGAGCGGATCAACTGGTGATTAGTAAACAAGGAAAAGAGTTGACAAATATCGCATTATCAAGCCATTACTACTGAAAGTTTCCAAAAGCAAGGAAAGCTTGACTCAAGCTATTTCTAAAAGACTGGTATCAGCAAAATCGTGTTTACGTTAGTCTCTTTTCTGGTCTATAGGTTCTGTCTTCCTATTTGGACTCAATTTTCTTTCATTGTAGCTCTTGGCGCTAGTCTTCTACTCTACTTCACTAAGAAAATCGCGCCTCTTTTCATTTAAAAACCTATAAAGAGTGCTACCATTTTCATTTTTGAACTGTTTAGGTTTACCAACTTTGATTGACTATGATTTTTAGGACTCTTTAGGTCAAAATATGACAACTTTGATCACAGTTCAAAACATACTTTTTTTGTTCTTTACCTGGTAATTATCTTTTTACAAGACCCATTTCCGTGATCCCAGACTATCATAATTAGGAGATTATTATGCCTGTTACGATTAAAGACGTGGCCAAAGGCTGCTGGGAGTTTCACCATCAACCGTAACCCGTGTTATTCAAAACAAATCAACCATTAGTGACCAAACAAAAACGAGTTCGAAAAGGCTATGAAAGAACTCAAACTATCATCCTAACCTTAAATGCTCAGAAGTTTGGTTAGCTAGCTACACCCAAGTCATTGGTTTAGTTCTTCCGGACGATTCAGATGCCTTTTTATCAAAATCCCTTTCTTTCCTTCTGTCCTCCGTGGTATCGCCCAAGTCGCCTCTGAAAACCACTACGCCATTCAGATTGCGACAGGTAAAGATGCCAAAGAGCGTCTTAAAGCTATTTCTCAGATGGTCTATGGCAAAAGCGTGTAGATGGGTCTTTGATTTTTCTTTATGCCCAAGAAAGATGACCCTTTGGTCAATCTAGTCGTTGAAGAACAATTTCCTTTCCTCATTCTTAGGGTAAAATCCTTATCTCCCTTTCATTCCACTTGTCGATAATGACAATGTCCAAGCTGGTTTTGATGCGACAGAATATTTCATCAAAAAGGATGCTCACGCATTGCCTTTATCGGCGGTACCAAGAAACTCTTCGTTACCCAGGACCGCTCTGACAGGGTTACGAGCTAGCTCTCAAAACAACACCAACTTCCTCTCGATACTAATCGTGACTTACTTTGCTACTGAATTTCTTGAAGATAATGGTTATCGCTTTAGTAGACTTCTCTTTCAAAACACAATCCAAATATTGACGCTATTATTACCATTGATAGTCTCCTTGCTGCAGGGGTCTGTGATTACATCGCAAAACACCAACTGGATGTCCCTGTCCTAGCTTCTGACTCAGTCAATCCCAAGCTCAACTAGCGGCCTATGTCGATATCAATAGTTTGGAGCTTGGTCGTGCTTTCATTTGAAACTATTCTCCAGATTATCAATGATGCTAAAAGACAACAAACAAATTTGTTACCGCCAGTTGATTGCACACAAAATCGTTGAAAAATAAAAAGAACCAACTCTGACAATGTGTTCAGAGTTGGTTTTTATAATCTTTGCTATCTGACAGTATTAGTTTTTCGGTTTCGACAAATCGTCCGAGGATATGAACATTCTCTGATACGGACACAAAGGCTGATGGGATCCACTTGTTTCATGATGAGTTTAAAAGTCATTAAACTCTGCACGAGTGATGACTGTAATCAAAACAGCTTTGCGCTCGTGATTATAGGTTCCCTTCAGCATCATGGATCATCGTTGCTCCACGATGCAATTTATTGTGATTTTTTCAATCACGGCATCTGGGATTGCTGGTTACAATCATCGCCTGCATGCTTTTTTTCTGCTTGGTGAAAGACTGCATCTGTAACACGACTTGATACGAAAATGGTAATCATAGAGTAGAGGGCGTATTTCCAACCGAAGGTCAAACCTGCAATCAACATAATAGTTCCATTGACTAAGAAGGAAATGCTAGCAACATTTTTTCCTGTTTTCTTACGAATAGTGAGACTGACAATATCCGTTCCACCACTGGAAATGTTATGGCGTAAAGCAAACCCGATTCCCAGCCCCATGACCACTCCCCCAAATAGGGCATTGATGATGGGATCCTCCGTTAGAGTTACCACTGGCACAAACTGGATAAAGAGTGAACTCATAGATACCGTAATAAAGGTAAAGATGGTAAACTTCCGCCAATTTGACGCCAGGCCAAAATCATTAAGGGAATATTGATACAATAGAAAGCGACAGAGATTGGCAAATGAAAGCCAAACCAGTAATTGCTTAGTGTTGAAATGATTTGCGCCAAACCAGTCGCACCACTAGAGTAGACATGTCCTGGTTGGAAGAAGAAATTGACGGCTACAGCTGATAAAAAACCATATATCAGAGAAGCTGAGATTTTTTTCATCGTACTTTTTCTCGAGAGATACTTTGTAAGATACCTAAAATTTTTACGCGATGAGCAAAGCGACGCAAATAATAGTGCCACTTCTTAGTTTGTTTCGTTTGTTTCATCTTGTTCTACTTGTAGATTAAGTTCTTCTAGTTGTTTAAGAGCTACTGTTGATGGTGCTTGTGTCATTGGGATCAGTCGCCTTTGTTATTCTTAGGAAAGGCAATGACTTCACGGATGTTTTCTTCTCCTGCTAAGAGCATTACAAAGCGGTCAAGTCCGATAGCCAATCCACCGTGTGGTAGGGAATCCATAGTCCATAGCTTCCAATAGGAAATCCAAACTGGTCATTAGCTTCTTCAGCTGAGAATCCAAGGGCCTTGAACATACGTTCTTGAAGTTCTTTTTTTGATTGATACGAAGACTACCACCACCAAGCTCATAACCGTTCAAGACGATGTCGTAGGCAATAGCACGAACCTTAGCCAAATCACCTTCAAGCTCATGAGTAGTATCTGCTTGAGGAAGCGTAAATGGATGGTGGGCACTCATATAGCGTCCCTCTTCTTCTGACCATTCAAACATTGGCCAGTCAACAACCCAAAGGAAGTTAAACTTATCGTTATCAATCAAGCCTAGTTCCTTCGCAATACGTCCACGAAGGGCACCAAGAGTTGCATTAGCTACTTCAAGCGTATCTGCTACAAAGAGAACCAAGTCTTTATCTTCAAGACCGAGCGCTGTTTTCAAGTCTGCTTGGATAGCAGTCAAGAATTTAGCCACTGGGCCGTTCAATTCCCCATCAACAACCTTGACCCAAGCAAGACCTTTGGCACCATACTGTTTGGCTACTTCTGTCATCTTGTCGATGTCTTTACGTGAGTAGTTGTCTGCTGCGCCTTTGACTACAATGGCTTTTAACAGCAGGTGCTTCTGAGAAGACTTTGAACTCTACCCCTTGACAAGATCTGTCAAGTCCTGAAGCAACATCTCAAAACGAGTATCAGGTTTGTCAGAACCATAAAGGGCCATAGCATCATCGTACTTCATACGAGGGAATGGAAGAGTTACTTCGACCCCTTTTTGTTTCCTTCATCACGCGTGCAATCAAGCCTTCTGTGATATCTTGAATTTCTTGCTCAGTAAGGAATGAAGTTTCCAAGTCGACCTGAGTAAATTCAGGCTGACGGTCACCACGCAAGTCTTCATCACGGAAACATTTGACGATTTGGTAGTAACGGTCAAATCCCGCATTCATTAACAACTGTTTTGTAATCTGCGGACTTTGAGGAAGTGCGTAAAAATGCCCTTTATTGACACGAGAAGGCACCAAATAGTCACGCGCCCCTTCTGGTGTTGACTTAGAAAGGAATGGAGTTTCCACATCGATAAACTCCAACTCATCCAAGTAGTTGCGGATCGAATGTGTCACCTTAGCACGAAGTTTAAGATTTTCCAACATTTCTGGACGACGAAGGTCAAGGTAACGATAACGTAGACGCGTATCATCGTTTGCCTCAATGCCATCCTTGATTTCAAAAGGTGTTGTCTTGGCTGTATTAAGCACAGTAAGAGCTGTTACATTCAGTTCAACTGCTCCAGTCGCCAATTTATCATTGGCCTGCTCACGTGCTGTAACTTGTCCAGTCACCTCGATGACAAATTCACTACGAAGGCTTTCAGCTGTTGCCATCACCTCTGCAGAAACTTTTTCAGGGTTGATAACCAACTGCATAATCCCTTCACGGTCACGAAGGTCGATAAAGATCAATCCACCCAAGTCACGACGACGGGCAACCCAACCTTTCAAGGTAATTTCTTGTCCGATGTGTTCCTCACGAACACGACCAGCATACATACTACGTTTCATTTTTTCTCCTCTTGTATTCTGTTTACTATTTTTACCATAAAAAGCGCTAGCTCTTCATGAAAAATCATCAGAAAAGTTTGTAGAATCCTTATCTAAACTGAAAAATCCAGTAAAAGTCATTTTACTGGATTCATTTCTAGTTGGTTTTTCTATCTTTTTACCTTTTTAGCTAGCTCTGCCTGCCCTGTTTTGAGAGAACAAAGTTCTGTTGCATAGGCTGTCGCAAAACGCATAATAGCCCTGCAGATAGGTGCAAGAGCAACCGCTAGATGTTTTATAAAAGAAGTCTCCTTTAAAAAGCATAGGTAAGTCCACCAATGATAAAGAAGATAACCACTGCCTGAATCACTGCTGATAATAATACTCGTTTCATGACTTCCTCCTGAGTCTATTATAGCATCATTATCATCACAAATGAAATTAAATTATTTAAGGCATGCAATCCCATACTATAAGCCAGACCACCCTTTGCTGATATAAGCCAACCCCATACTAAGACCAAGTGCACTATAGACTAGGAATTGTTGAGGAGTCCCAGGGAAATGAACAAGTGCAAAAAGTACAGTGCTTACAAGAAGAAAGAGAGCTGTCTGCTTGATGTTATCCTGTTGAGGGAAGACATAGCGGGCTAGCATACCTCTAAAGGTTAATTCTTCTGTCAGGGGTGCAAAGACGACAGCCATGAAGAATGTGAAGAGCGGTTGATCTTGAGTCAATTTATCTACAGCCTGTTGATTGACTGATGGATCATTTGGTAAAAAGTTTTCTGCAACAATGACAAGGACCCATACCAAGGCAGGTAACCAGATGTATTTGTTGAGGGCTGTTTTTTCAATCGTAACGGTTCCTGTCTTATACCACTTGTAGGTAACGAAGGTGAAGATTCCTGCTAATAAGACATAAACAGGGACAGCAACGTAGTCAGGTGCTCCCATTATCAAGGCGGCTAAACCTACGCCCTGAATAAAACTATAGACCATAAGAAAATGATAAGAAAGCAAGACTATACCAGCCAATGTTTTTAAGTGTTTTCATAAAAGACTCCTATTTTTCCTTTATAACTATTTTTTCAATACAAAGAGACTTACTAGACCCTAGAACAAGGACCCATACTAGTAAAAGGCAAAGATTTTCCCAGGGACAACTCTCCTCCACCTTCTTTTTAATAGACCTACCAAAAGGACCGATAAAAGAATAGTCCAACAGTTTTTTTGAACCGTATCATTTTGAAGAGCAATCATAGGGTAAAAAAAGAAACAATGAACATAGGAAAGATACTATAGACTTGCGCTTTAGATTGAGTATCTGATACTGCACCGATTAGAAGGTTGAGAAAAATAATACAAATAGTTGCTAGGAGCAAATAGATAGCATAAGAAAATAAATAACCAGATACATCTACTTTAAGATAGATGGGAAGTACAATCATAGCAACAACATTATCAAAATAGGGAAGAACGAGCATACTGAAAGTATATTCTGTTGCTGTCACACCACTTAGAATGAGTGATTTGAGATTTCGTTTTTCCTTATCTTCTGCCATCATAATCGATACCATATAACCACTTCCCATGCTCAAGACCATCGTCAAGCTAGCAGATAGTAAAAATAGGCTCAATTGTCCATTCTTATTTGAAAATTCATTTAATAAAACAGCAATACCAAAAGGCATCAATAAAGTCGCTAACAAAGTTGAATTGCTGATAAGAACTTGTAATCTTAACCATAGTAGGGCATTTAATTTTCTAAACATCTAACTTTTCTCCTGTCAATCTGATAAAGATCTCTTCTAAAGTCGGCTCACAAGAGTGAACCACCATCAAATCTGTCGTGTCTAAATGTGGCAATTCTTCAAATGGAACTATCTGTTCTCGTCCATCGTTATAAACCACACGTACTTTCTTATCCACATGGTACTTCTGGATAATATCTTGCGGACTTCCATACTCTATTAAGTTTCCCTTATTCAAAAGAGATAAGCGATCACAAAGCAGAGTTGCTTCATTCATATCATGCGTGGTCAGAAAGATAGTTGTCCCCGCCTGCTTTAATTCTTGAAGTAGGGTATGAATCATCTTAGATGTTGTAGGGTCTAAGCCACTGGTTGGCTCATCTAGAAAGAGAATCTTAGGAGCATTCAGAAGGGCACGAGCCAAGAACATTCGTTGTTTCATTCCTGTAGATAGTTTTTCTGCGATAATATCTTTAGCATCTGCCAATCCAACCTGTTGGAGCACCTGATTTACTCTATCTGACTTGAGACCATATAACTTAGCATAGATGAGAAGATTTTTGTAAAGACTCATCTTTTCATAAAAACCACTGCCATCACTAACAATACCAATTTGTTCCAAATCATTTGAGGTTAAATCTTGAGAATTCTTGCCTAACAAAACTGTTTCACCTTGATCTGCAGCCAACTGTCCTGTTAAGACATTGATCATAGTTGTTTTACCTGAGCCAGAAGGTCCAAGAAAACCAAAGATTTCACCCTCCTTAATCTCAAAAGAAATCTGATGAAGAGCTTTTTGCTCCCCAAAAACTTTTGCTTACATTTTCAACACGAATCATAGAAACTCCTTTATTTGAAAATAACGTTTTTGTTTTTGCGCAATTGTGCAACATTGGTATACAAATGGATGACAACTGCCACCAGCAGAGCAACCAACTGTACTTGACCTAATACTAAAGATAAAACTACTAGGACAACATAGATACCAGGAATGAGGATCTGATTGACCTTGAACAAGATTAAGTAAGCTTCTTCCATTTCAGCCTGTTTTTTTCTCCCTCATCATAAGTATCAAGGTAGTCCAAAACTTCCTTAGGCGTCGCCGCAACAGAAAGTTTGTAGTTACGAATCTTGCTGGTGATTTTTAGACAGTAAGCACCCGCCCAGATACCTAAAAACTATCAAAAGTAAGAATGCTGCTGATAGGCCTAAACCTCCCAAATCTATCAGTAGGCAGGAAAGCATACTAATTTGGCAAACATTCCAAGCTACTGTAGCATAATCTAAGAAGCGATACATAGCAAGGTAGTTTTGCTCATTTCCTTCATCCTCTTCCTCTCTTTGATAGTTTTGATAAGCCTGATGGCTTTTTCTAGTGAAATAAAATGTTGAGGTTGCCGTAATCAGACCTAAACCAAGAAAAATTGAGTACGAGGCAACGACTACTTGCCCTTGACTGATCCCTAAAGGATTAACACCAAGGAAACCAGCAAATATTCCTAATAAAGCACTTGCAAGAAAAATCTTCAGCGCAAAAATGATTTGTTTCTTTTCCATATTTCAACCTCTTTCTAAAACAAGCCAGACAACCATTGACCAAAAGCTTTACCTGATTCGAAGATAGCGGTCAAGCCTTCTGTTCCAAGTGATACCAAAATCAAACAAACAGCAAGTAAGAGAATAGCTTGGTTTCTAGCTTTTTTTGCTCCATCCCCCAAGGGTTCATTGCCAAGCCAACCTGCTAGATAAGCATAGGCTGTAACTGTTAAAATACCAATCTCTGTAGAAGAGAGAAACAACAAGACTGTCACCAAACGAACGATATTGCCTTGAATGTTAAAATAATTTCCTAAACCTGCACAAACACCGGCAAGTTCTTTGTTCTCAGTATCGACTTGAAAACCTGCTAAAAACTCTTTCATAACTTTTCTCCTTTTACAACTTCTAAACCTTTTGATTTCTTTTCAATCCATTCAACTACTGGTATGAGGGCAAAGTAAAGCCAAAAAGATTGCTCACCTTGATACAGATTAAACCAGCCTAAGTCTGTCCCGATAATTAGAAACACGCCCACCAATAGAGCTACAGTGCTACATAATAGATCACTCTGTACTTGTTCATCACTCATCCTCCTCTAAGCGGAAGACTGATTCGACTGGCTCATGGAATATCTGAGCAATCTTCAGGGCAATGACGATGGATGGGGTGTACTCATCCCGTTCTAGCAAACTGATGGTTTGCCTGGACACGCCAGCTAGTTTGGCTAGCTCGGTTTGATTCAGGCCATCGCGAGCCCGAAGCTCTTTTTAGACGATTTTTAGCATGTCTTTTTCTCCTTTGTTCTTATCTTGATTTCATTGTAACACATCTTTTTATTTTTGACAAGCATATTTATCAAAAAGTTTAAGATTTTTGTCATTTTGTAAAAGAAAAACAGTCAGGAATCTTATTATGACCTCATTAACTGGACTTTTTCCATATAAAATCCCCTGTAATTTCTTGTGATTTTCATCCATAAGAAGCTACAAGGGAGATTGTTTAGGCAGGATTTTTAATCCTTTTTATATTTTTTCGGATAAAATACAAAGTTGTTAAACTAACTACTGTTATAATTGAAACCGATTAGTCTACCTTTTTGCGTAAAGACAAATTCAATTTTATGCTTTCCAGGAGTGATTGGGAAGGATAAGAAACTATTCCAAGCTTTTGACGTCGGTACATCTTTTACCATCTACTTTCACTTTCCAACCCTCACCGAATGGAATCGAGGTCATCATAAACTTGCTATCATCAGTAATATCAATCGAACCTACGATATGGGTATTTGAAAAACTTCTCGACTTTGCATCCCTTGGGCTTTACGATTTTCCAATACTTTTTGAATTTGACTAATTTCTGCTCGATAGACACCAACATTTGACATATCTACCTTATCCGTTTTTAAATCGAAACTCTAAGATAATTTCTTGACCACTTGCATTGTCTGCGATTTGCCAAAGTTGTCGCTGGGTATTTCTCTTGGAATGTAAACCACTTGCCATTCAGAAGGACGGAGTAATCTTTCTCTGAATTTAGACTTGCAGGCACAAAGAAGTAATAAGTCAAATCTGTTTGAGGAGTAATTCGATAGCGGACAATTGCTTCCTTACTGGAATCTTCACGTTTATAGACCGCCGACCCTTTTCTTTTATTCACATCTTCTGCCACTAGATTTTCTGTCTCAACTTCTCCAAAGGCAAGTGGTTTAAAGTACTCTAAATAATTCTCTTGATTCTTTTGACACCTTCCATAGAGTTAAGTATGATATCTTGATTCTTGACAGCATTATTGGTACCAAAGTTAATATTTCGTTAAATCATTTGTTGCAAATGCTAGTGGAATGAATTAGATTTTTATAGACAATATAGCGTTCATCTTCATAGACTTTCTCTGTGAAGTAACGATTCATGTCATATCGACTTGCAAAGCGATTGAAGTAGATCTTTTCAGGATGAGCATCTTTTTCTTTTTGATCGATATCCTTAATGTCCATGTAGTAGCGGATACCATACAGAGCATCTGTTAGAGGAGTCCCATTTTCGTATTCTGTCGCAGCATTGATCCCCAAATCACCCATATAGGCGAATTGGTCCATCGTCGTACGCTCCAAGCTCGAACTGAAGGTACTTAAGCCTGGGTAACCCACAAGTGACGGAACGGTCCGTGAATAAGCAAAAGTGGTTGCTATTCGATAGAAAGGTTGATCGGCATTTTCTTGAATGTTGTCAGTCACACGTTTTACAGATACCGTTGCATCTACAAATTTATCTACATCTGCGTAACCCAAGGTCACCTGTGATAAGTAGGCATTGTATCCTAGTTCAACTATCGTTAGCGTTGATAGCAAGACAACTGCTAATCGAGTCATTCTCGGACGTAATAAAGCAAGAATGGCTAGATAGACCATGAGGGTTAGGGACTACTTGAGAGAAAAGATAGCCTATTTGCAATAATACAACTAAAGTACAAATGACTACTGTCGCAATCAGCAAGCGTATCTCTTTTAGAGTTTTGGAGGATCTATCCCAATAAAGGTAGAAGCCTGCACCTGTTCCAATCACAAGAAGAAGTAAAAAGATGACATAGTTGCTGGAAATAAACTGGGTCAAATTCTTCCGGTTGTTTTTCGGAAGGTAGGTAAATTCCTTGGTATAAAGATAAATTGCTGAAAGTACTAGAAGCGCAATTGAAATCAGTTTCCTGGCGGGAAGTTTCAATCTTCTCTTTCAGAACCTGATAAGCTAAAATTAGCATAAAGAAAGAGAAAAAGCCATGAAAAGCGGAAGAAGAAGCCTGCAGGATTTTGCCCCATATGCCAAATCTTACTAACAAATTCGTTAACAAAAGAAATTAGGAAGATGAGGGTAACGATTCCAGCTGACCATCTTCTTTCCTTCAAGATTTTTAGTTGATGAAAAGAATAAGATAAAACCGATAAAAGCCGAGTGCTCCGATATAAATGTTCGGTAAATTAGGACCAGCTGACCAGCCTGATGTTGTGTCAAACCCTCCGATAGTTAATTTCGACAATATATCTAAAGGATTAATCTGAAAGGCAAAAAGAAAATCGCATTGCATCTCCCTACTTGTCCCTTACTTTCAAGCAAGTTGAAAAATACAGGAACTAGCAAGATTGAAGCTGTTGCCACTCCGAGCACAGAGTAGATGAAGGCCTTAAACAATGGGTGAATAAAGCTCTTTAACTTTTTGTTTCCAATCGCCTTCAATTGAGAGACGAGGAGACACATAATAACAGGCATACAACACGACAAAAATTGAAATCATATAGCCCATATAGAATTGGAGAAGAACTGTTAAACCTAGTACAAAGGCATATGGATAAGGTGCTTCTCCATCTAACAATTTTTTCAAGATAGATAATAACCAGAGGAAGCATAATCATAGCGTCATAAAAAAATGACGTTCATTTGGTAGGATACCAACATTCCTGAAAGCGCGTAGGCTGTCGCAAAATAAGGGTACCATCCAGATTTTTGATTCTGCTCCTTTGTAGCGTTTAACTAAGAGATGAGCAAAGGAAAAACCAATTGCTCCATATCTGAGCCAAATAGTGAGAAAACCGCTAGCCCATAGTGTTGGAAAGGTAGGATAATATAAAAAATATTGAAAGGACTCATTAAGTAATAGCCCAAAACTCCTATCATGTCTCCGCCTAGAGACTTGGTAAAGGAATAGCTTAGGCTACTTAAATCACCTGAGAAAACGGCATTCTTTAATAAACCAAAAAAACTAATGTACTGTTGACCAAAATCAACCGCCATTAAACTTTTATTCCCAAATGGATAGCTACCCATGAAAAACCAAACAATTAACATGGTCATCATCGGTAACAAAGCACTCATCATATATAGTAGTGCTTTTAGAATGTTTTTCTAAATTCTTGCCAGTACATTAACCAATTTTGCATTATTGATTTCTCCCATGTAATTTTAACCAATCTTATCTTCTTCAGCTCTAGCAATATTGGTTTTATCAATAATAAAAATGAGGACGTTGTTTCACTTCATAGTAAATTTTCCCAATATATTCTCCAAGGACGCCAATAAAGATAAGTTGAACACTACTAAACAAAAATGATCGCTGCTATTGTAGTGAAATAACCACTCGTATAATCTGAAGAAACGATGAATTTACAAAACTCATAAACAATGTAAAGTAAGGACAGTGCCATACTAATAAAAACCAAACTGGATACAAATCCTAAGTGGACGATCATTAAAAGAAATGAGACCTTGCACTGCATAGTTCAAAGACTTTTTAAAGCCAAATTTGCTTTTCCCTGCCTTACGAACTTCATTCTTATAGGGAATGACCTTCTCTTTTAAAAACCAATCCATTCATATAGTCCCTTATTAAATCGATTGTACTCTGGGCAGAGAAATAAATACATCGACAGCTCTTTTACTTAATAAACGTAACTCAGATTTCCCGTCGGTAAAGCTTAACATCCATTGAATGATTTGAAAATGCGTAAAAACAACGAGCAAAAGAAACTACCTACTGCAGATCTCACCTTCTCTACTCCTTTGGCCGCTAACAATATCGTACCCCTCTTGTAAGCCTCCACAAATAAGGGAATCAGGTAGGGTGGGTGTTGTAAATCACCGTCCATCACCATGACTGCATCACCAGTAGCGTATTTGAATCCTGCAAGAATACCACTCTCACGTCCAAAATTTCTACTAAAGCTGATATACTTCACGTTTGGATTTTTCGCTTGCAATGCTATCAATTAGCTCCAGAGTCTTATCGCTACTCCTGTCATCGATATAGAAAGAATTTCATACTCAGATAGCTGTTCTGAAGAGAGCATACTATTGAGTTGTTCCGAAAATAGCTTTATGTGTTTGGGCTAGAACTAATTCTTCATTTAAAAAGTGTGATAAGAATTGAAAGTTTCATCTAAATGCTCCATTATATTTACTTTTTCAAAAAGGAGAGAGCCACGCTCTCTCCTCTCTAAAGATACTCACCTATTATTTATTAGAATGTTTACGTTTCAATACAACTGTACCAGATAGGATTACGATACCCGCAATGACTAAACCTGCTCCAACTGTTTCACCAGTTTGAGGGAGAAGTTTACGTCCCTTTTCCGTATTTTTAATCCTTTCTGAGTTGTAGGTTGATTAGTATTTTCTGTTGTTGAATTACTTGTTCTCGTTGTAGAATTCTCTCCTGACGGAATTACTTGTGATCCATCTTGATTCGTAGGATGTTCAGTGTGTGTTCCTGACTCCTTCGTTGTAGTTGTCGAAGTTGTCGTTGGCTCCTTCGTTGTGGTTGTGCTATCACCATGTGAAGGTTTTTCTACTGATGGAGCAACCGGACCTGCTGGATGTGTTGGCTCCTTCGTTGTAGTTGTCGAAGTTGTCGTTGGCTCCTTCGTTGTGGTTGTCGAAGTTGTCGTTGGCGCCTTCGTTGTGGTTGTCGAAGTTGTCGTTGGTTCCTTCGTTGTAGTTGTTGAAGTTGTCGTTGGCTCCTTCGTTGTGGTTGTTGACAGTTGTCGTTGGCTCCTTCGTTGTGGTTGTCGAAGTTGTCGTTGGCTCCTTCGTTGTGGTTGTCGAAGTTGTCGTTGGCTCCTTCGTTGTGGTTGTTGAAGTCGTCGTTGGCTCCTTCGTTGTAGTTGTCGAAGTTGTCGTTGGCTCCTTCGTTGTAGTTGTCGAAGTTGTCGTTGGTTCCTTCGTTGTAGTTGTCGAAGTTGTCGTTGGTTCCTTCGTTGTGGTTGTTGAAGTCGTAGTCGGCTCCTTCGTTGTAGTTGTCGAAGTCGTAGTCGGCTCCTTCGTTGTAGTTGTCGAAGTCGTAGTTGGTTCCTTCGTTGTAGTTGTCGAAGTTGTCGTTGGTTCCTTCGTTGTAGTTGTCGAAGTCGTAGTCGGCTCCTTCGTTGTAGTTGTCGAAGTCGTAGTTGGTTCCTTCGTTGTGGTTGTTGTAGTGGTTGTTGGCTCCCGGAGTTGTTGTCGTTGAAGTGGTCGTTGTAGTTGACGTAGTTGTAGTTGTAGTTGTGGTGGTTGTGGTGGTTGTAGTTGTAGTTTCACCACCTTCACCAGACGCAGTGTAGATCTTAACTCCAGCTGGGTAGAAACGTTCCTTAGGGAAGTTTTCAGCTTTCCACTTGATGACGTTGTTAACTACATCACCTTTTTTTCTTAGCTTCAGTCAACTCCAGTAGTGTACTCCAAGTACATTGACCAGTTCCAGTTGTCACCAAAGTTGATCGTGAAACCAGTGATTTGACCCTGCAGCGTTCGTAGTATACTCAGCTTTCTTAGTGAAGTTGTCAATTGGGTCAAGTTTTGTAAGTTGTTCTTCGCTTTCGATAGCTTTAGGTTGAGTTGCGTAACGTACAGCACGAAGACTTCCTTCTACCAATACTTGTCCATCAGCAAGCTCATCTGTGATAACCATCTTGTCCAATTTATCTTGAACAGCGTTCAAGATAACTTTCCACTTGATACGTTTTGGATTCTGTGGGTCTTGGTATCCATACTTGTACTCGTATTGACCAATTGCAGTAGAATCCGGATCATATGTCAATTTATAAGTTTGCTCACCATACTTGAATGTTTTGTGGTCCTGACTTAGTAACATTCGCCGCATTAATAACAATATCATATTTCAATGACATTCTCTTGTTTTGTGGGTTTTTAGAGAAATAGTCAGTGAAGGTTACTGTAGTTTTACCAGTAGTTGGGTCAGCAACTGCATTACCAATGATTTCAGAACCGTTTTTGATTGGGAACTCTGACTTAACTGGCCAGTTCAATGCTTCTGGCAAGTCAAGAACAAGTGTATCACCTGCATTGATTGCTTGAGAATCTGGGAAAGTAATGCTGTTTGTAGCTTCCATGACTTTGACCTCTACCCTACCTTAGTATCAGCAGTAATTGGTTTACCATCGAGGGTAATAGTCGTGTTGTTCGTATAATTTGTAATATCAGTGGCAAATACTGTTGTCAGTATTGTCAAAGATAATACAAGCATACTAGCAAAAAGCTAAACACACGCATATAGTTCTTTTTAGATTACGCATTGTTATCTCCTTAAATTTTATCAGTTATATAATAGCATTTTTAGAGGATATTTTTCAAGAATTTTGATAGTTATTATAATCAAAACATTCGGTTTTTGATAGAGTAGTCATTCCTTTATCGGATATATTAACCATTAACTGTTGACTTTTATTATGACAGATGGATCATTACTCTTGATAAACGTACAATCGGCCCACTTTAAGAGACTCATTTACTTCTTTGATTTATCTTCACATCTACTTTATTATGCTTAAGCGCCTAGCTAAAAAATCATTAAAAGTCAAAAACCAGGACGTGACCTGGCTTTTTGTTTAGTATTTAAAAATCCTAATTTTTCAAATACTTGAGAAATTTTGACAGATAGCATCAAGTGAAACTTCTAGTTCTTCTCGAGTTTGGTTGTTCTTAACCTTGACTTGTCCACTTTCAACTTCGCTCTCTCCCAGAGTGATAAGAGTCTTAGCTCCAAAAACATCGGCTGATTTGAACTGAGCTTTGAGTTTACGGTTGAGGTAATCACGCTCTGCTTTGAAGCCTTGTTGACGAAGAGCTTGTACCAACTCCAAAGCTTTCAGGTTAGCTCTTTCACCAAGAACAGCAATATAGACGTCAGAGCGTTTTTCGATAGGAAGTGCCACGCCTTGTTTTTCAAGGACTAGAAGAAGACGCTCTACACCAAGTCCAAAGCCAAATCCAGCAGTTTCAGGACCACCGAAGTAAGCAACCAAGCCATCGTAGCGACCACCTGCACAAACTGTCAAATCATTGCCTTCAATCTCTGTGATAAACTCAAAGATGGTGTGGTTGTAGTAGTCCAGACCACGCACCATATTGGTATCGATGATATAGTCTACTCCGAGATTTTCCAACATCTGGCGAACAGCATCAAAGTGAGCTTGGCTTTCTGCATCCAGGTAATCCAAGATAGATGGTGCATTCTCCACTGCCACCTTGTCTTCTTTTTCCTTCGAGTCCAAGACACGAAGAGGGTTTTCCTCCAAACGACGTTGGCTATCCTTAGATAAGCTATCTTTGAGCGGTGTTAAGTAGTCAATCAAGGCTTGACGATAGGCCGCACGACTCTCAGGATTTCCAAGAGTGTTGAGATGTAGTTTAACACCTTGAATGCCGATTGCTTTCAAGAAGTGGGCTGCCATAGCGATCGTTTCTACATCGGTAGCTGGATTGCTAGAGCCAAAACACTCAACACCAATCTGGTGGAACTGGCGCAAACGCCCTGCTTGTGGACGCTCATAGCGGAACATTGGCCCCATGTAGTAGAACTTGCTTGGTTTTTGAACTTCTGGTGCGAAGAGTTTGTTTTCCACATAAGAACGAACGACTGGAGCAGTTCCTTCTGGACGGAGGGTAATATGGCGATCACCCTTGTCATAGAAATCATACATTTCCTTGGTTACGATATCGGTTGTGTCTCCAACAGAACGACTGATGACTTCGTAGTGCTCGAAAATAGGGGTACGTACTTCTGCGTAGTTGTAGCGTTTGAAGATTTCACGCGCAAAGCCTTCAACGTACTGCCACTTGGCAGACTCAGCAGGTAAAATATCCTGCGTTCCTTTTGGTTTTTGTAATTTCATAGAGAATCCTCTTTCTAACTTAATAGTCCTATTTTACCATAAATAAAGGGATTGGGACAGTGAGAGGAGTAAAGAAATATCTTTAGTCTATTCCTCTTTCATCTAGTTTCCGGACAAATAGCAAATGTCGGCCAGCATTTACAATCTGCCACAGGCATGATACAATGAATAAACCATCAGATATACGAAGGAGAACTTATGAAAAAGAATATCTTGACAACCCTTGTAGCCGCTCTTGTCTACTTTCTCTGTATCGGAGTGGGGGTTCTACTAGGGAACCTTGTCGACCACACTGGAAATATGTTTTACGCCCCTGCCTTTTCTGCTCTTGTGGGTGGTAGCGTCTATATGATCCTTTTAGCAAAAGTTCCTCGTTTTGGAGCTATTACTACGATTGGACTTGTGATTTCTCTCTTTTTCCTCGGGAGCAAGCATGGTGCTGGAGCCTTTCTGCCAGGTATTATCTGCGGTCTTGCAGCAGATGGCATCGCTCACCTAGGACACTACAAAGATAAGGTCAAGAACCTTCTTTCCTTCCTAGTTTTTGCTTTTGGTACTACTGGTCCCATCCTACTCATGTGGTTGACCCCTCAAGCCTATATCGCAACTCTAATCGCTCGTGGAAAATCTCAGGACTATATCGATCGCATTATGGTTGCACCGAATCCTGCTAATATCCTCCTCTTTATCACAAGTATTCTCATCGGCGCTTTACTTGGTGCCCTGATTGGACAAAGCATTGAGCAAAAAAATTAGCACATAAAACATCATAAAAAAAGAGCCTGATGGCTCTTTTTATTTATGACTTAATTTCTTGGTCAAGAAAGTCTCCCAAAAACTGGATTGAAAAGATAATCAAGATAATGATGAGGGTCGCAAGAATAGTCACATCATGATTGTAACGGTTAAAATCCATAGGCGATAGCTACGTTACCAATACCACCTGCCCCGACCGCTCCCGCCATGGCTGTTTCGCCGACTAGTGAAATCAAGGTCACAGTCGTCACACGAATCAAGTCTGGAAGACCTTCTGATAGGTAAACGCCTACGATATCCCAGAAATGTAGCTCCGCTAGCTTGAGCTGCCTCAATGACACCACCATCTAGCTCAGCTAAGACAACCTGCACCTGACGAGCAAAGAAGGCAAAGACTGCAAAAAGAAAGAGGTACAAGCGCTGCATTTGGCCCCAATACTTGTCCCTCACAATCAAAGTGAGAAAGTGGTGACAAGATAGCCAAAAGGATGATAAATGGAACTGCACGGAAAATTGAGGTAATCTTGTCTAAAATCCAGAAAACGACCTTGTTTTCCAAAACACCACCCGGAGCCGTCAATACAAGGAAAAGACCTGCCACGAGACCCAAGAACCCTCCGATGATGAAGGAAAGAACTGTCATATAAAGAGTTAGGTAAATGGCTGTTCCCTCAACCTGCCTGACCAGACCAGCCCATCTTATAGACATTTGGTAAGTAAGTTTGAATCAACTCTGTCATTCTACTGTCCTCCCTTCAATACTTTTAGTTGCACACCTGCTTGACGAATAGCTTCTTGGGCGCCTGCTAGCGCTTCTTTTTCCCCTGACAAGACAACCACAAGCTCACCAACAGGAGTACCATCCAAAAATTTCAATGTTTCCCATAGAGAATATTTGCTGTTACTTGGTAGTGTTTGTACAATTCATTTAAAAGTGGCTCATCTGTAGAGGCTCCTGCATACTTGAGTTGCACCAAGAGGCCATTCGCAGACAAATGCTCCACAATTTCTTGCTTCTCAATCTTGACCATGGCTTCGTCAATACCAGTGGCAGTTGAGATAAAGTCTTGAGTCAAAGGTTGTTTAGGATCTGAGAAGATTTCAAGGACACTTCCTTCTTCAATCAAACGGCCATCCTGCATAACGGCTACACGGTTAGCAATGTCTTTGACAATCTGCATTTCATGCGTAATCAAGACAACGGTCAAGCCTAGTTTTTGGTTCAAATCTTGCAGCAAAGCTAAGATTTGCTTGGTTGTCTTAGGGTCAAGGGCAGAGGTTGACTCGTCTGAAATCAAGATTTTTTTGGATCATTTGCCAAGGCACGCGCAATAGCCACACGTTGTTTTTGTCCTCCAGATAGTTGTGAAGGGTAGTTTTTCAGCACGATCTGCCAAGCCAACCAATTCCAATAACTTAGCTACTTTAGCTTTCTTTTCTTCCTTGCTGAGTCCAGAGTGTTTAAGGGCAAAGGCCACATTTTCCTCTGCTGTTTTTTGACTCATGAGGTTAAAATGCTGGAAAATCATTCCGATATCTTGACGTTTACGACGCAACTGCTCTGCTGTCAATGTCACCTTGCCATCAAAAATCACATCGTCGTCAATGGTAATTTTGCCTGCAGATGGTTTTTGTAAAAGGTTAACAACACGAACCAGGGTTGATTTCCCTGCTCCAGAATATCCAACGATTCCATAGATATCCCCTTCTTGGATGTGAATGGTCACATCCTTGACCGCTGTGATGGTTCTTTTCTTTTGATGAAAAGTCACATCGATTTGATCTAACTTGATAATATCTCTACTCATAGCTCCTAATCAGCTCCTCTACTAATTCAATGTGGGTGTAATAATCTGCGATTCGCACATTTTTCATCTCCACCATGGTCTCGGCTATTGGCATTTCCCAAACCGAAAGCGACCATGGGTACTTCTAAGGCATCAAAGACTGTATGCATGGGACCTGTCCCAGCCGTTGTCGGCAAGACAGAAACTCCCTGTGGATAGAATTTCTTGGCCAGCTCAATGACATTGAGAATGGCCGGCGCACTCATGTCACTTCGATAGCTCATCTCACCCAAAGTATAGTACAATTCTACCTTATCAAAACCGTTTTTTTGTCTAGTTGTTTTCGGATTTTATCCAAAACATCATGGGGCTCTAAGCCAGGAACCAAGCGGACTTCTAGCTTAGCGCTAGCTTCTGCTGGTAGAATCGTTTTAACTCCTTGACCTTGATAGCCTGACTGGATCCCTTCGATATTAAGCGCTGGCTCAAAAAAGAAACGTTTTAGAAAGGCTGTACGTTCCTCTTGTAAAAGTGGCAATTCCAAGCCATAAATCTGGCTGATTTCCTCTGGGATTTGCGCTGGGCATAGGTTTCAACCAAGGCTAACTCACGTTCGTTTCGGCTCCTGCACATCATCGTACAGACCGTCTACCAAGATACGACCATCGGTTGCACGAAGACTGGTCAAAGGCTTGGATTAGATACCATGGAGCCGATTCGATGACTCCTCCATAGCTAGAATGGATATCCACATCTGCACTCTTAACCTTGGCATCAAAGGTTACAATTCCCTTATTTACCTCCTGAGATTTCTAGCTGCTCTAAGACGTTCTTGGTTCCTTGTTCCCAGACTAATAAATCAGCACCACGAAGTTTGTCAGCATGCTTTTTCTAAATATTTATCTAAATTCATAGAGGCCGATTCTTCAGCTCCTTCCATGATGAAGCTGATATTGACAGGAAGATCATCATGGTGCTGCATATACTTTTCTCAGTGCACTCAGTCTAGCTGTGATATGTCCCCTTATCATCATCAACGCCACGTCCCATACATAATGCCATCACGCACAGAGAGTGTAAAAGGATCCTCGGTCCAAACTTGATCACCATCTGCCGGTACCGTATCGTAGTGGTTGTAGAAAATGATAGTCTTGGCATCTGGGCGTGAACTTTTAAAATGGGCCATAACAAAAGGTGCTGTATAACTTTCATCAATCTCAATCTCTGCACCTACACGCTTAAAAATCTCACCTAGATAACGGGCAACTTCTTTAAGACCAACTTGCTGAGCAAAAACTGCTTTTTTAGAAATTAAGGTACGCAAGACTTCGAAATAATACTGGGTAACAGAATCCTGCTCAAATTTTTCAATTTGTTCTTTTTCACTATAAAAAACCATTTTCTCACTACCTTTCTATGAGGGACTTATCTATTTTTACGACGTTTAGATAAAAAAAGCAAGAGGTGGAAAAATCTCTCCACCTCTCTATATCTTATTACCAAACTGGTTGATCCAAGCCGTCTGAAGTTTCTTCAATGACTTTTCTCACTTCATCTGTATGGTAAGCTGCGATAATTTTCTTGATTGCGTCAGCCTTAGGAGATGATTCCCAGTCGCTCTTCGCTACAATGATGTTGTACCATTGTTTTTGAGTTTTCATCAGCTTGCTCTTTAAAAAGTGCTTTCTTGTAGTCCAATTTTTGCTTCTGTAACAAATGTGTTGTTTACAACAGCTGCATCAACTGATGACAATGAACGAGCTGTTTGACTTGCGTCTAATTCAGTGATTTTTCAAGTTCTTTGGATTTTCTGTGATGTTTGCGATTGTCGCAAGCGCAGTTCCTGAAACGTCCAATTTGATCAAACCAGCTGATTGAAGCAAGTAAAGAGCACGACTTTCGTTAGTAGCATCGTTAGGTACTGCGATTTCACCGTTTGCTGGGATGTCTTCTACTTTAGTGTACTTGTTTTTCTTCTCCGTTTTTAAACCTGAGTAAAGTCGGATTGGTGAGATATAAGTATCTGCAATCGCTACAAGATCTTTACCGTTTTCTTTGTTCCAGTTGTTCAAGAAAGTTATAGTGTTGGAAAGCGTTCAAGTCTACTTCACCATCAGCAGTTGCTTTGTTTTGGTTGTGAGTAGTCTGTAAACTCTGTGAATTCCAATTTAATTCCGTCTTTTTCAACTAATTCTTGGACTTTTATCCCAACGTGCTTCTTCTGAACCGCTACGGTTGACTAGTTGCGATTTTAACGGTTGTTCCGTTGTCTGCTTTCTTTGTCTGAATTTCCGCAAGCTGCAAGTGTAAGACCTGCCACTGTAGCGATAGCTGCTACACCTAACCATTTTTTTGATTTTTCATGATTGTTTCTCCTTTAAAAAAATAATACCGTAATAGTATCTCATACTTTATTTGATTTAGCAAATTGTTTTAAGATAGGTAGGCCTATAGTTTAAAACTATATCCCTACAGAATGGAAAACCATCCATCTACCGGAGAATGGATGATTTAAAAGCTTATTTAATGTCAGCTTCTGCTGGCAGGTAAGAGCCACCAAAGAACTGTTGAGATAGTTTTTCAAGGGTTCCGTCTTTGTATAGTTCTTGGATGCGTTTGTCCACAAAAGCCTTCAACTCATCTTGACCTTTGGCAAGAAGTGGGTAAACATAAGGTTGTTGATCACTTGGGAGTTCGATGACTTTCAAGTTATCCAAACCTTGGTTTTTGATAACTGTCTCTACACCGATCTTGTCAAAAATCTTATAGTCAAATTGTCCATCGCTCAAACGAGACATGATTTGTTGGAAATCTGCCTTAGTATAATTAAGGATAGTTGGATTGTCCGCATGTTCTGTGTTGTATGCTTCCAATTGTTTAGCTGAGGTTGTTCCTTGAACGACTTCAGTAGATTTTCCACCGATATCATCAAGAGACTTGATGCTAGTGTCGTCCTTCTTCACAACAAGAACGTTAGGGTTTTTAGCAGTTGGCGCTGCGTATAGGTATTTCTCTGCACGTTCTTTGGTATAACTGAGGTTGTTAACGGCCATTTGGTAACGATCGCTATCAAGTCCTGGGAAAATCCCTGACCACTCTGTCTTTTCAAACTTGACAGTATACTTGTCTGAGTCTTTAAAGATAGCACGAATAAGCTCAATCTCGTAACCTGTCAATTCACCATTTTCTTCATAGATAAATGGTTTTGGGGATCCGTTAGTTGCTACAACGATTTCTTTCTTACCAGATGTTGCTTCACCAGATGCAGCATCTTTCTTCTCACCACCTGAGCAAGCTGCTAATACACCTGCGGCAACAAGCCCTAGAGCAGCAAGTGATGAATATTTGATAATTTTTCTTCATGATATTTCCTCCAAAATAGAATACAGTCTTATCTTAACAGAAAAAAAGCAATTACGCTATTATATGATTTCTATCTTTGTGATAAGTTTTTCTTTATGTCTGATTTAAAAAGACAAGACGTAAGACTAGCTATTAAGACAACCCCAAAAGAGAACCGTCCCCACCAGATTACGATAGCGAAAGGCGACAAAGCCTGTTGGAAAAACTGTGATCAAGTCTAACCATTTGATGTGGGAAAGCTTCCCACCTTTTCCTGTTGCCACACTTGATAAAGAATCAAGGCAAAGATAATAGACACCGGTAGAAATTTCAAAAAAACGCTCGACGATAGCTGGCAAGCCCTTATACTTGACCAAGATGAAAGGGAATCATTCGTGGAATCCAAGTTACTAGGCCTGAAAAGATAACGGCTAACAAAAGATACCTACTGACCATCCAAAATCACCCCCATAGTACAACCTAGCAAGGTCGCAAACAGAACAGCTAGTGACTGAGACACCACTGTCAACAGTATAAAAGAAAGGACAGCGCAACAACTCCTAGAAATGATCAAAGAGGTTGCGGATAGGAATTCTTTTTTGCATAATCTGAAACTGAGAAGCAAAAAAATTCCAATAAACATTCCAACCAAGGCAAAGTCAAGACCGAAAATCTCAGGATTTGGCAAAAAGGCCACCCAGAGCAGTCCGACAACCGTTCCCACAAACCAAGCTACATAGCTATTTAGATTATTACCATGCATCCACATAGGATTGACTTTGTCCGTATGGACCAGCTCGCCCATCAAAACGCCATAGGTCTCATCAGTCAGGATACTAGACATGCCGATATTGTGACCCAGAGACTAGTATGACGGAAATAGGTAGATGCATGTAAAGCTCAGCAAAAATAGACGGAGATTGATCAAAAAAACCGTCATGGCAATGGCTGCCACAGGCGCTTGGACTGCAATTAAGGCTAGCATTGCAAACTGGGCACTTCCAGCATATACAAAAGAGACTCATCAACCCCATCTCAACAGGAGTCACATAAGGTGAACCAATAATCCCACAAGCAAGACCGATACTAACATAGCCCAGAGCCGTTGGCATGGCTGCCTGTACTCCCTCCCAAAATCCTTTTTTTCTTTCATAAACTTCCTCATTCTTTCACATATATATCATCTTACTACCACCAAGTTGGTAAACAAGATTGCGGATAACCAATTGCGATGGCTACTCTAATCGAGATTGGTCGATTCGAATATTATACTGGTTGTTCTCGGGATTGTCATCATCCTCATATTCTGTAGGATAAACATCAATCCAGAGTTCTCTCATTTGCCCTTTCAGTTTGACCTTGTAGCGATAACCGTCATCATAGAGTCCTACCGTATCAGTGGTCATGGACTGGTAATCTGGAAGAGCTTCAATTTCTGCTTTCATGTCTTGGATCATCTGATAAAATATTTCTTTTTGCTGAGCTTTGGAAGTCACAGGGAAATAAACCGCCGCTCCTTGTAAACGGTGCGATTTTGAAAAAGTAAAGGTCACGCGACCACTATAACCTTTCCATTTAAAATTTTCATAGTCGTAGAAAAGGCGCCCGGTTTTATAGAGATAGGGATCTTTTGCACGCCAAGGATTGTGATAGCCTATTTCTGTTTCTTCTACTATCTCATTAGGTTTTCCAAACACTTTTTCAAAGGATTCGAGGGGCATGTTAAATGAAATAGAGTCAAACATGAACAGTTGTGTCTTTTTGAAACAGCTGAAAAAAACCAGTAGAGACAGCAATAATCCCACTAGAGCAAGTACTATACTCATTGTTTTTTTAAATCTCATATGTCTACTATACTAAAAAGTTCTGCGCATTTGTCCAAGATAAAAGAGTTAACCCTCAGGCTAACTCTTTATTCCATAGTATCAAAAGCGAGACTTGGTTTGGCATTTAGCTCCAAGCCTGCAAAGTTTTCTTTGTTCCACTCGCTGACGCTGGCATAGGCAATCATACCCTGCATTGTCTCCGCAAAGTCGCAGAGGAGGAATGATTACCTTGACGTCTGTAATTTCAGCTGCTAGACGTTCTCTGAGACCTTTATTAGCTGCTACACCACCAGCCACAACTAGAGTTTTAACAGGATATTTCTCCAAGGCTTTCTTGGTTTTTGCCATGAGAATATCCATAACTGCTGCTTGGAAGGAAGCGCACAAGTCCTCTGTCGACAAGTTTTCTCCTTTTTGCTCAGCATTGTGGTGAAGATTGATAAAGGCAGATTTCAAACCTGAGAATGAAAACTCCAGATTATCCTCCTTAATCATAGCACGAGGGAAATCATAAATGTCCTGACCTTGATGGGCCAACTCGTCGATCTCACGACCTGCTGGATAGGTCAAACCCATGACACGGCCGACCTTATCATAGGCCTCACCAACCGCATCATCACGAGTTTCACCCAACGATCTTGTAATCACCAGCCTCAGAAACATAGACCAACTCTGTATGTCCACCACTGACTAAAAGGGCTAGCAAGGGAAACTCCAAAGCCTCGACACTTTGAGCCGCCATGAGATGACCAGCCATGTGGTTAACGGGAATTAGAGGTAGTCCATGTGCCCAGGCAAAAGCCTTGGCAGCTGACAAACCAACTAGCAAGGCTCCAACCAATCCTGGTCCGTAGGTAACCGCCACAGCTGTCACATCGTTTTCAGTAATTCCTGCTTCTGCTAACGCCTCCTCGATACAGGCTGTAATGACCTCGACATGGTGACGACTGGCTACTTCTGGCACCACGCCACCAAAACGTTTGTGACTCTCAATTTGACTAGCAATGACATTGGACAAGAGCTGGTCGTCGTTTTTCAGGACGGCGACACTGGTCTCATCACAGGATGTCTCAAATGCTAAAATATATCTATCCTTCATCTATTTCTCTCTTCATGATAATGGCGTCCTCAACTGGATTATGGTAATAGGACTTTCGCTCAGCGATGATCTGCCATTTTTTTCTTTTTTTGTAAAATGCTTGCGCTCGGTGGTTTGGACTTTCTAACTTCGAGAAAAACTCTCCTTGTCTATCGGTAATATGAGCAAACAAGGCTGACGCGACCTCCTGACCTTGATAAGCTTTCTTGACAGCGATTTGCAGGACTTCTGCTTCAAAGATATTTTCCTGAATTGCTAGAAAACCTATCACTTCTGCCCCATCATAAAGCTAGAGCATACCAAGTCTGGTCTTGAGACAGGTCTGCTTGGATTTGTTCCAACGTCCACGGACTAACTGGATAAACATCTGCCATAACAGCATAGATAGCTTGAGCCAAGTCAGGCTGCTGTTGAATTCGTTTAATCTCGATCATAGGCGCTTAATGTAGGGCTCACCAGAATCGGTATGATTCTTGAGCCAGTTTTCCTCAGCTTCGACACGCTTGAGGTAATTCGGCACAAAGTCGTGCAAGGAGTCTGCTTCCTGTCCCAGGCCCAAAGAGCTAGATTCACTGCATTTGGTAAGGTTTCTTTATAGTTGGCATGTGGCAGCTGTTCTTGGATTTGATCCACAAAGGCACCCACTTCACCAACAAAGGTCACCTGGTCGGCATCCTTGACTTTTCTCTAACACCTCTTCAAAAGATAGGTGCGCTTCTGGAAAGACTGGCTGGGCATTTTTATAAAATCCTGCGTATACATTGTTACGGCGTGCATCAATCAATGGAACAACCAAGCCTTGTTGCTGGCTCGGTACCAGGGCTAAAAGGCTAGACATCCCCACTAACTCAATGTTTAGGGTATGAGCCAAAGTCTTAGCAGTTGCTACCGCAATTCGCAAGCCCGTGTAGCTACCTGGGTCCCTTCTGCCACCACGATGCGATCCAAGTCCTTGGGTGTCCAATCCAGACTAGCCATCAAAAAAATCAATGGCAGGCATGAGGGTAATACTGTGATTTTTCTTGATGTTGATCATAGTCTCGGCAAGAAGCTGCTTGTCCTCTAAAATGGCTAGAGAAAGAGCCTTGCTGGACGTATCAAAAGCTAATACTTTCATAACACATTCCTATCTTTTTGTCTGTTTACTATTATACTACAAAAGCCGACACATGGGAATTTTCTTTCTCTCCAAACAAAAAAGGCCTACCTCTTAAACAAAGAGGAAGGCAAAAAAATAAAAAAAGTTGTAGCTTTTTCCTATCTTTTCCGAATATATAAGTGAACAAGAAAAAGGAGGAAAGTTCAATGACAAATTTTGACGTTCTTGACAATCAATTTTTATCGTTATCTGAAAATGAATTATCAGGTATTGATGGTGGTCTCGCTCCCTTAGTTATCTTTGGAGTAGCAGTATCTTGGAAAGCTATTGCAGGTGGCACAGCACTTGTAGGGTCTGGTTTGGCAGCTGGTTATTTTTTAGGAGGTTAGTATGATGAACGGTTTGGATAAGTATTGTGCAATTTCTAATAAAGAATTGCAAGGAATCAAGGGTGGTTTTGGTGTAGGTGTTGGTATAGCTTTATTTATGGCTGCTTACACTATCGGGAAAGATATTCGTAAGAAATTTGGATAAGTCATGCTAGATAAAAGGCACATTTTTAGAAGGGTAAATTTTATTCTCTTCATCTCTTATAGTTTGCTCAGTATTCTCAACGATTTAAGCATTACTACTATACCATTGCCAATTGATTTATCTGTTTGTATTGTTTTATTTTTTATGCTTCAACTCTTTTTGAACAAAACAATCATAACTGTAAAAATAAGGGATAGGGCCTGAAAATATAACCTCTGTTTGAGGGAAAATTGGACACCTAATTTAAAAAAATCCACCTTATCTTAATAGTTGAGGTGGATTTTTGTATAGCTGAATTCGCTAGATTTTTTTATTTTTCCTATTAAAAAGATAGACATTAGTTCAATCACCAGATATAAATAAACAACTGAAGTTAAGTATTTAAACCAAAGTAAAAACACAAACCAGACCACATAAGTCACAAGGAGAAGGAAAAAAACGAATACAGAGTCACGAAGCCAATCTTCCATAGGAATTTGACTTTCCGATGCTCTAGCAGAGTATACAAAAACATTGCCACCGTAAACACAAGCAACAAAAAAATAGCGAATGTCAAGAGACGAATTGCAATAGCTAGTTGAAACATATCCTACCCTCCTTAAAAGGAAAAACCTCTTTTCTAACTTTATTATAGCATTTGAATCTGAGGGTCTTCAAATACTTATACAAGGCAAAAATGAAACGTATTTCACGCTCCTTACTTTCAGGTTTCCCTCTTTTACTAATTCCCCTTTTTATGTTATAATTGAGATAATTGTAACGAATCAAGGTCAATAAAGACAAAAAATGAACTGGAATCAAACCAGTTTCAAACTGAGCATTTTTTTGAATATAGCTGACCTGAAAGCAGAAAGGAAACATATGATTTACAAAGTTTTTTTATCAAGAAACAAAAGAACGCAACCCACGTCGTGAAACAACACAATCACTCTACTTTGGACATTGACGCTAGCTCAGAACTTGAGGGCCGCATCATTGCTCGCGAACTTGTTGAAAAAAACCGTCCAGAATATAACGTAGAATACATCGAACTCTTGTCTGACAAACTACTTGACTACGAAAAAGAAACTGGCGCATTTAAAATTACGGAGTTCTAATATGGCCTATACTCTTAAACCAGAAGAAGTGGGCGTTTTTGCCATTGGTGGTCTAGGAGAAATCGGGAAAAACACTTACGGTATTGAATACCAAGATGAGATTATCATCGTCGATGCTGGGATTAAGTTCCCAGAGGACGATCTACTTGGTATCGACTACGTTATCCCAGACTACTCCTACATTGTAGACAATATCGACCGCGTCAAGGCTCTTTTGATTACTCACGGACACGAGGACCATATCGGAGGGATTCCTTTCTTGCTCAAGCAAGCCAATATCCCTATCTATGCAGGTCCACTGGCTCTCGCCCTTATCCGTGGAAAACTTGAAGAACATGGCCTTTTGCGTAACGCTACACTTCACGAAATCAACCACAACACTGAGTTGACCTTTAAAAATCTCAAGGCAACTTTCTTTAAAACTACCCACTCAATTCCAGAACCTTTGGGGATTGTTATCCACACGCCACAAGGTAAAATTGTCTGTACAGGTGACTTCAAGTTTGACTTTACTCCAGTTGGGGAACCCGCAGACTTGCACCGAATGGCAGCCCTAGGGGAAGAGGGTGTACTTTGCTTACTTTCTGACTCGACCAATGCTGAAGTACCAACCTTTACTAACTCAGAAAAAGTTGTTGGTCAATCCATCATGAAGATTATCCAAGACATCGAGGGACGTATTATTTTCGCATCCTTTGCCTCAAATATCTTCCGTCTCCAGCAGGCTACTGATGCTGCTGTCAAGACTGGCCGTAAGATTGCGGTCTTTGGACGTTCAATGGAAAAAGCTATTGTCAACGGGATTGAACTTGGCTATATCAAGGCACCCCAGGGAACTTTTATCGAACCAAATCAGGTTAAGGATTACCCAGCTGGAGAAGTCTTGATCCTCTGTACAGGTAGCCAAGGGGAGCCCATGGCTGCACTATCTCGTATCGCTAACGGAACTCACCGCCAGGTACAATTACAACCTGGTGATACAGTCATCTTCTCTTCTAGCCCAATCCCTGGAAATACAACCAGCGTCAATAAGCTAATCAATACTATTTCCGAAGCTGGAGTCGAAGTTATCCACGGTAAGATCAACAACATCCATACCTCTGGACACGGTGGTCAGCAAGAACAAAAACTCATGCTCCGCCTAATGAAGCCTAAATATTTCATGCCCTGTCCATGGTGAATATCGCATGCAAAAGATCCATGCTGGACTAGCTGTTGATACTGGAGTTGAAAAGACAATATCTTTATCATGAGCAACGGAGATGTTCTTGCCCTTACTGCAGACTCTGCTCGCATCGCAGGTCATTTCAATGCCCAAGATATCTATGTCGATGGAAATCGTATCGGTGAAATCGGTGCGCACGTCCTTAAAGATCGCCGTGATCTTTCTGAAGACGGTGTCGTACTTGCTGTTGCAACAGTAGACTTCAAGACACAGATGATTATTTCTGGCCCAGATATTCTCAGTCGTGGTTTTTGTCTACATGCGTGAGTCTGGTGATTTGATTCGTCAAAGTCAACGCATCCTTTTTCAATGCTATTCGTATCGCACTAAAGAATAAAGATGCTAGCATCCAATCTGTCAATGGCGCCATTGTTAACGCCATCCGACCATTCCTTTACGAGAATACTGAACGTGAACCAATCATCATTCCGATGATTCTCACACCAGATGAAGAATAATAAAAATTCTCTGAAATCCTATGACTTCAGAGAATTTTTATTATTTAACGATCAATTTCGTAACGAGTCTTACTTGTGAATGTCTGACCTGCTTTTTAGAATGACTTGATCTTTCAGGTCACTGTGAATAGCATCTGGTAAAGCCCTGTGCTTCAAGAGCAATCCCATTGTGCTGAATCATTGGTTGACCAGCGATGATGACACTCTCATCCACAAAGTTTGCTGTATAAACCACAAAGCAAGGTGCTTCTGTCTTAAAGAGTAAGAAGCGACCTGAACCCTGGTCATAGAGGAAACCAGCATTATCATGTCCTGCAGGAAGAGCAAATGGATGGTCCAAACCAGACACGATTTGGATTTGCTCATCTTCTTCTGCAAAGATATCCTTGAGCAAAGCACCATTGTAGATATGTTTTGACCACATCACGGTTAGCATCTGAGTTTTAGCTGGGACACCGTCAGGAGCGATTGGATAGATACCTTCTGTGTTTAATTGGAAGACATGACGGTCAATCGTCTGAGTGAAATCACCAGACAAGTTAAAGTAGCTATGGTTGGTTGGATTGACCAAGGTATCCTGGTCTGTCGTTACCTTGTAGCTAACTTCATAGGCACCATTTTCTTCCAACTGGTAGCTAATCCAAATCTTGAGATTACCAGGGAATCCTCCTGTACCATCCGCACGCTCAGTATAAAGTGTCAAACCATTGTCGCTGACTTCGACAAGTTCAAACAAGTTAGAGTCCCAACCTGTAGAACCACTATGATTGCAGTTGCTAGCATTGTTAACTTCAAGCTCATAAGTCTTGCCATTTAGTTCAAAGGTCGCACCTGCAATACGCCCAGCCACAGGTCCAATGCTTGCTCCATGTTTTGGACTATTGCCAACATAGCTTTCAAAATTATCAAATCCTAGGATGACATTGGCAAAAGTACCAGTCTTATCAGGAGTAACATAACGTAAAATAGTCGCTCCATAGGTCATGATTTCTAGTTGGTAACCAGCATCCGTCTCAAAAAGATAAGCTAAGACATCCTTGTCATCAACTTTTCCCAAATACACGTTCTGTGCGCTTTCATCCTTCTCTCCTTTATCCGTTTTTCGTTAGTAAAAATAAACCATAGAAAGCGTATTCACTTCCTATGGTTCAATTCTATTATGTAAATACTCCTTTGTCAAGCCTCTATAAAAATAGATTCTTTTCAACAAATCTTACAAGTATAATCTTTAAAATTCAACACGCTCAGTCCAAGAAGTTGCTGTTGTTTGAAGAACCTTGTTGAGTTCGTCAATGTTTTCAAATCCTGTTGTACGCAGCCATTCATGAGCAGCTGCTTCACCGTCTTTGATATAAGCTCAACTGATCCAGCCCATGTTGCACGTCCACAAAGAACACCATTGAAGTTTGCACCTGATTCATGGGCAAAGACAAGAGTTTCTTGGAAGAGTTTAGCAGATACACCTGCACTCAAGTAGATGTATGGAAGATTAGTAGCTTCGTCTTGAGCTTTGAAGAATGCTGCAGCTTCTTCACGTGTATGATACGATTTCGCCATCGCTCAAATCCTTCAACGTATTTCACGTTAACAGGTACTTCTACTTTCAAGACATCGATATTGAAACGTGGGTCTGAGAAGACTCATGGCACCGATAACTTTGTGTGGTTTTTACTAGCGTATTCTGCAGAACCTGCATCCGCAATCTTTTCATCGTAAGCCAAGATTTCAAGGAAGAATGGAATATCTTCAGCCACACACTCAGAACCAATACGCTCGATGTAGGCTTGTTTTTGTTGGTTAAGTTCGTCAGAGCTATCTACGTCATAGTAAAGCAAGAACTTAACAGCATCTGCACCTTGTTCTTTGATACGTTTTTGCAGACCAAAACATCCAAGCAGTCTGGCAAGCGTTTTTGTGCTAGTTGTATCGTAACCTGTTTTCTCATAAGCAAGGAGAAGACCAGCTTTTGGATCAAGAGCTTTTTGTAGCTGGAAGTCCGTACTCAGGGTCAAAGAAGCATAGATGAAGCGTATTTAGTCAATTCATCGGCTACCAAGACTTTAAGTTCTTCCCATTTGAGCTACTGTTGGCTCTTCTGTTTGGTATTGAGCCATGAGGGCGTTTCAAAAGCACCACGTTGGTCAAAAGCAAGAGCTGAGATGATACCATTTTTCATCTGAAAGTTTTGCATACAAGCAACTTTATTAGGACTTAATTTTAATTTACTCATAACTATATCCTCTTTAGTTTAAACTCATGAATGATAACACCTTGAACTACACGGTTTACAGTACCAGTAGGAGATGGTGTATCTGGTCTATTGCCGACTTTAAGTGAAGTCAAGAGGCAAATAACTGACCATAAACAATGTAAGGGAAGACACGATAAACATCACTCAAGACACCTCCACAACCAAGGGCTACTTCCTTAACATTTTCAAGGCCAAAAGTTTGATCGCTCAAAAGCACAACACGACGAGCGATTTGATCCCCTGCAACTCACGCACCAAGTCCAAATCATACTTACGAGTGTAGTCTGTAGTTGAACCAAATACCAAAAACAACTGTATCTTCGTTGATTAAAGATTTTTGGACCGTGACGGAAGCCAACTGGGCTTTCATACATAGTAGCAACCTGACCAGCTGTCAATTCCAAAATTTTAAGCTGTGCTTCGTGAGAAAGTCCAAAGAAAGGACCTGCTCCCAAGTAAATAACGCGATTAAAGTCTAGGTCAACCAATTCCTTCACATCTTCGGCATTATCTAGAACTTTACGTGCAAGACTAGCTAATACTTCGAAAACGTTCAGCTTTTTACAGCAAACTCAGTCGGATCAAAGACTAAGAGAGCTGTCAGCATCATAGAAGTAAAAACTAGAAGTCATAGCAAATCCAGCATCGTTAGAAGCTGCTGGTTGTAAGAGCAAGAGATTGCGCTCATCTCCATGAGCTTGAAGAGCTAATTCCCTTCAGCTGCACAAGTAATAGTCACTTGATAGAGCTCATCAACCAAGGACTTAGCCAAATCCACCGTTGCTACACTCTCTGGTGAATTTCCACTACGTGCGAATGATACTAAGACGGTAGGAACATCTTTTTTTAAATATGCTTGTGGGTTTGCAACAATATCAGTAGTCGCAATGGAATTGAAATTCCACTTGCGTTCATCATAAACTTCTTTAAAGTAAGGGACCAAAGTATCTCCTACATATGCAGAAGTTCCAGCTCCTGTTAGGATAACCTTGATATATTCATGCTTATCAGCGATACCTTGCAAAAAGGCTGAAATTTCTTGGCGTCTCTCTGAATAAGCCTCAAAAGCTTCTTTCCAAACATCTGGTTGTTGGTAAATTTCTCGTGTGGTGATCTCTGCTCCCAACTCAAGCAATTCTTCTTTTGTATAATCTAGCATTGAAAACCTCTAATCTATTATTATATTATTTCCTAGTTAAAAAGATGGGAATGGGACTTAATCCCACCCCCATTTTTAATTTCTGTTGTCAAATCTTATTCGTCTTCGTCATCATCGAAGCCCGCCAACAGATCATTTACTTTAACAATGCTTTCTGATGCACGAGTTTTATAATCGGCATCCATACCAGTTAGGCTTGCATTGATAAATTCAATCACCATTGGAAGATTCATTCCTGCATAAAGTTCAATGTTACGACCTTCCATAATTAAGCGACTAACCACATTACATGGTGTGCCTCCAAGGAGGTCTGCAAAGACGATAAAGTCGTCTAAACCTTGAACCGCAGCGTCAAATTTAGCAGTAAATTCTTCTGGTCCATCTTCTGGAAGAAGAGCCACCGCATGAATGTTTTTCTTGTGGCCCCATAATCATTTCTGTGCTGCCTTTGAGCTCTTCACAGAAACGTCCATGGCTCACTAAAATTAATGATTTAGTCATATATTATGCGCCCATTCCAAGCAAGAATTTTCCGATGAATGAAAGTCCAACTGCAAGAGCAATAATGATACCGATTGCTTTTGTAGAGTTCATACCTTTCTTACCAAGCAACCAGAAGATGAATGCTGTGAAGATTGCTGGAAGCAAGCGTGGGAAGATTGAGTTCAAGATGTCTTGAAGTCAATCATTTTTCTCACCGATTGGCAATTTGTAAGAAATTTCAAAGTTGATCATTGTTGCTACAAGAGCACCCATCATGAACACACCAAGTACAGATGCAGCGTCAATCAAAGCTGTTAAAAGTACTTTTGCATGTTATTGATAAGGTTAACCCCTTCTTTGTAAGCAAATTCCAATTGTTTCCAACGGAAGATGTCATACGCTACTGCAACTGCGATCCAAAGGAAGATACCCCATGGTTGACCAGCGATAGCCATTGTTGCAGCGATAGAACCCATAATAGCTGGTACAAGTGAACCGAAGATAGTGTCTCCAAGAGGAGCGAATGGTCCCATCAAACCAGTCTTGATACCGTTAACCGCATCTTTAGAGCCAACGCCATCTTTTTCTTCCATGGCAAGGTCGAAACCAGCGATGATAGTGTGGAAGAATGGTGAAGTGTTGAAGAATTGAGTATGAACTTTCATCATTTCTTTTCAACTCAGGAGTTCCATCTCCATACATTTTACGCAATTGTGGCAAGATCATGTAAAGGTAACCTGATGCTTGCATACGCTCGTAGTTCCAACCTAATTGGAAAGTGAACAAGCTACGTTTGTTAATTTGATTAAAAATCTTCTTTAGTTAATTTGTAATTAGAATTCGTCATCTTCAATTTCCCCACTTTCTGATTGTGTAGAAGGTGCTGCTACAGCAACTTTCTGGCTGTTCTTGAAGTGAACAACTGCAAGGAAGATACCCACGATAGAGATACCGATCATAGACAATCCTTTGAAGTTGTTAACAAAGCCAATTTTTTCAGCAACGTCAGCAGGAAGAGTGCCAATGATACCAGCAACTGCTCCACCAAGACCTGTTACGTATGAGTAAAGTACAGTCAACATAGCTGTCAAACCGAATCCCATAGCAAGGTAGTGAAGGTTACGTTTAACTGGAAGGTAACGAAGCAAGATAGCGAATCCAAGACCTGGAAGCATACGACCTGCAAGAGTCAAACCATCTGCAACCCATTGGTATTCTTTAACAAGGTTTACAACACCTTGTACGAATTCTCCACCGAAGGCAAGGGCGAAGAATACTGGAAGGGCACGTGAAGCAGCCCATGGAAGCGCACCAAGAAGGTAGTTGCGTTCGATTGCTTTATAGTCGAAGCGTTCGATCGCAGCGTCAATACGGTGTGCGAAGAATGTAGTAGTCATACGACCAAGTACGTCGAAGTAAGTCAAGAGTGCCGCTACTGGTACAGCGATTGTAGTGATCGCAAGATCTGTTTCGATACCTTGTGAAACTGAGAAAGCTGTCGCAAGAACCGCACCAGAAGTTGCGTCGATACGAGAAGCACCACCGAAGGTACCTACCCCAAGGACAAACAACTGCAAGCTACCACCGATAAACAAACCAGTTGTCAAATCTCCCATGATCAAACCAGTAATGAAACCAGCAAATACAGGGGAACCTGCAGAAGAAACGATCGTCAACTCATCACAAATTTGATAAGCTGAGTACAGAGTGAGAAGTAAAATTTGCCACCATTGTATCATAACAATGACCTCCTAAAAATTTTTTCCTATTTTAATAAGCTCAAAAAGTCTGAAACTGGATCATTTGGAACCATTTGAGCAGTAAGTTTAACACCTTTTTCCGCCAATTTGTGGAAATCTTCCACGTCTTTATCAACTACGTTGATAGAACGAGTGATAGCACGTGTTTCTGGTGTTTGCGACATATTGCCGACGTTGAGAGTTTCAAGCGGAACTCCTGCTTCTACCAAACCAAGAAAACGGTCTGGTTTACGAGCCACGATAAAGAGACGTTGGCTGTCATATTTACCAGCAAGAAGATTCGCTGCCGCTTTTTCAACCGACAAGATACTAAGTTTTTACACCTGGCGGTGTAGCAAGTTTCAAACCACTCTTTTTCAATATCGTTGTTAACAACTTCGTCGTCTACAACCATAATGCGAGAAACATTTAGCTTCCCAGCCCAAAGATTGGCTACTTGACCGTGGATTAAACGTCCATCGATACGGCATCCTACTATTGTCATAAGTTTTTCCCCTTTATGTGTTTAAATGTAGGTTTACTAGTTAAATGTATGTGCTCTTTGTACTCCCCTTCAGTTTCAAAGATAATGATGCGGTTGGCACCCTCTTTGAGGTAACTATGTGGAATATAAAGAGATAGGGTCGGACCAACGTTCCAGAAGCGTCCTAGATGATGACCATTGACAAAGGCAATCCCTTTACCAAACTCAGAACAATCTAAATAGGTGTCCTTTGGAGTCTCAACTTCAAAGTCAAAGGCGTAAAAGGCTGGTTGCCCTTCTGTCCATCCTTTAGAAAAATAAATCTTCTCAGGATTATCTAATGGAAGTGGATAGTGTTCCCAGTTGAGCAAGAAATGTAGATCCTTGCAAACTCCTGTACGGATTCCTTTCCGCTGGGTATCTGCTAAGAATTTATGCCCATAATTGACACGTCCCATATTTTCAATAAGGATATCAATCTGCGAAAGCTTTTTCTTTTTCTCCTTGACAGAAGATATCTTCACCAATCTCTGTCTGATATTGGGTCGCAGTCCATTTGCCATCAATAAAGAGTTGAGCTCTATCACGGCCGTCAATAATGCGAAGTTTTTCTTCTTCTGCATCCCAACTAGCTTCTGTACGATAGAGTAGGTAACCATAACTTTGTCCCAATTCCTCCATTTTCTTAGGATAGAGGCTTTCGGTTGGACTCGCAAGACTATCCAAGGTTGCAAATAGGGAAACCTTTTCGATTAGTGGAATAGATTCCATTTCCATGCTTTCCTTGTAGAGTGGCTCCAACTGTGGATACTCTGGATAGTAGGTTGCCATCATTTTCTTCACTGCATGATATTTGGCGGTAGGATTTCCCGCCTCATCTAGCAGAGCGTCATAATCATAAGATGTTACTTGTGGTAAATCAATAGTTCCTCGAGCTGAGCAACCATTCATAAAACCGAAGTTTGTTCCACCATGGAACATGTAAAGGTTGATAGAGCCTTGCTCTAAAACCTCATGAACGGCTTCTGCCAATTCTTCTGCATCGCGTTTGATAACTGGCTCTTTCCAACGATTGAACCATCCATCCCAGAATTCCATACACATGAGTGGCCATTTTTTGCCATGTTCATCAAAGAATTCTTGCATCTGCGAGAAATTGAAATCGGCTTTCGAGCCAAAGTTCCCTGTCACCAAGAGGTCATCCTCAATTAAGGTTCCAGCCTTCAAGGTTGCTCTCCATGGGCCGTCAGATGTAAAGAGCGGACAGCTGACTGCGCGTTCTTCCATTAAACGTCGAATCTCACGCAAGTAGGTTTTGTCTTCACCATAGGATCCATACTCATTTTCAACTTGCATCATGAGGATGTTTCCACCATTTTCCAACAATCTTGGAACAAGACGCGGAAGCAAGTAATCATAGTAACGACCAACCATCTCAAGGTAAGCTGGATCAGAAGAACGGATTCTCATCTCCTTTGTTAGGAGCCATGCAGGTAAACCACCAAATTCCCATTCTGCACAGATAAATGGAGAAGGGCGTACAATAGCATATAAGCCTAAGTCCTGTGCAGTTTGAAGAAATCTTTCTAAGTCAAGATTCCCTTCAAAATTAAATTCTCCTTCAGTAGGTTCATGCATGTTCCAAGGTACGTAAGTTTCAACTGTGTTAAAACCTAATGCCTTGAGATTGTACAATGAGTGATACCAATCTTCCGCAGGAACTCTAAAAATAATGAATCGCACCTGACAAAATCTTAAATGGTTTCCCATCTAGATAGAAATGATCTTCAACTTCAAATCTTGTCATTCTTCCTCCCTGTAAGAGCATAAGTTTGCGCTTTCATTTATTGTTATATCAACTATAACCTAATAGGGAGATATTGTCAATACTTTTTGAAATTTTTCTTCAATTTTTCTATTTTTACTGAATCTTTTCCAAAAATCTTCTCAAAACCTTTAAAAATTGGGGATTTCTTGAGCATACAAATTTACTTTGCCAAACTACAAATTACTTTGATATAACTTAATATCTTAGCCTATTATTTTTATTTTTTTAATAATAATTTCTACTAATCTTTCTACTTTTTATGTTAAAATTATTATGGAGAAGGAAAAACGAGGTGAAAATATGGCAATTCCAAAAATACCAATATATAAAAAGATGAATTAAAAGAATAAAAATTATTTCTGGTCAATTTGCTAGCGGGGACAAATTCTACACTGAAGCTGAATTGATTTCTATGTATGATGTGAGTTCAATCACAGTTGTCCGCGCCTTAAATGATTTGGCTAAAGATGGATACATTGTCCGCCAGCAAGGTAAGGGAACCTTTGTAGCCCGTGCTCGCAAACATAAACTAGTTGAGTTCTCTGATGTTGAAATCTTTGAAACAAAAGATGATAAAGTGACTGTTCTTTCTATTGAACGTGGCAACAACTTGAAATATTTAGAAAAACTCGGGTTACGTGGCGACCAATTCTACTATAAGATTGAACGTATCCGTGAATCTAATGGAGTTATCTATATCTATCATAACTCCTATATCCCTGAGCAATATATCAATGCCAACTATCCAAATCTTGAATATTATAGTTCTATCTATACTCGTTTCAAATTGGACTACCACATTCACATGAATGACGAGCACTTTGAAGAAATCAACGAGATTGTCTTCCCTACTCCCCAAAATCCAGCTTCTGTTCTAGGTATCGATACTAAGTTCCCAACTGTTTTTACAAACCAAGACAACCCGTCTTGAAGCGACTGGTCAAGTCTTAGAATACATTGAGACTTACAAACGTTCTGATTTCTACAAAATCAAATTTATCTCTTGTGATCGTGACCATTAATTATTAAAAGTCTGAGATACTTGTCTCAGGCTTTTTACATGTCCATTGTAACATCAAGTTTCTTTCTTGAAAACAGTTAGTTAAATATAACTATAATTAGTAACTTTTTACTAAAAATTGATAAGAAACTAAAAAAATATATCATAATTTATAAGTTATTCTATTTTTTTATAGTTATTTCTCTAAAAGTCTTGACTTTTAGAGAAACAGAACTTACAATGGAAATAGTTTTTTTGTAAACGCTATCAAACTAAACAACTTAAGGAGGTCTCACATGAAACCAGACAAACAACAGCGTTTCTCTATTCGTAAATATGCCATCGGTGCTGCCTCGGTACTGATAGGTTTAAGTTTCCAAGCCCAAGTAGTGGCAGCTGACGGGCTAACTCCTGTGGCGGAAAGCCAAGCTAGCACTAGCCAAACCGTTCCAGAAACTCCTCCAGCAGCGGAAGAGCCAAAGCTTGTCGCTTCAGTTGAAGAACAAGTTGCCGCTACTTCTGCGTCGGAAACTTCTTCTCCACAGGAAGATCTTGGCACACCTGCACCTGCCCCTAGCAGAGCCTGTCACAGCTGAAGTAGCTAAAGAAGCTAAGAAAACAGAATCTGAAAATGAAGAAAACAAAAAGTTGCTAAGGTTGAAGCACCAGCAGTAGCTACAGAGCGAGCAACTCAAGTTAATGAAAAACTTGCTAAAAAGAAAATTGTTTCTATTGATGCCGGTCGTAAGTACTTCTCTCCAGATCAACTGAAAGAAATTATCGACAAAGGCAAAACATTATAGCTATACCGATCTTCACCTTTTAGTTGGAAACGACGGCTTACGCTTTATGCTTGATGATATGTCTCTAACTGTTGGTGACAAGACTTATGCAAGCGAAGATGTCAAACGAGCTGTTGAAAAATGGAACTAATGCCTACTACAACGATCCAAACGGTAATCACCTAACTGAAAGCCAAATGACCGACTTGATTAACTATGCTAAAAACAAAGGCATTGGTCTCATCCCAACTGTAAACAGCCCTGGTCACATGGATGCGATTTTGCATGCCATGAAAGAACTAGGTATCCAAAAACCGAACTTCAACTACTTTGGAAAAGAATCTGCTCGTACCGTTGACCTTGATAACAAAGAAGCGGTTGCATTTACCAAAAGCTCTAATCGACAAGTATGCTGCTTACTTTGCTGGCAAGTCTGAAATCTTCAACATCGGTTTGGATGAATATGCCAACGATGCTACTGATGCCAAAGGATGGAGCGTTCTTCAAGCCTATAAATGGTATCCAGAAGATGGATTCCCAGACAAGGGTTATGATAAATTCATCTCCTATGCTAATGACCTAGCTCGTATCGTCAAATCTCACGGTCTTAAACCAATGGCCTTCAATGACGGTATCTACTATAATAGTGACACTACTTTTGGTACCTTTGATAAAGACATCATCGTGTCTATGTGGACTGGTGGCTGGGGTGGTTACGATGTCGCTTCTTCTAAACTACTAGTTGAAAAAGGGACACGAAATCCTTAACACTAACGATGCATGGTACTACGTTCTCGGTCGTAATGCTGATGGACAAGGGTGGTATAACCTAGATCAAGGATTAAACGGTATTAAGAGCACACCGATCACTTCTGTTCCAAAAACTGAAGGTGCGGATATCCCTATCATTGGTGGTATGGTAGCTGCTTGGGCTGATACTCCATCTGCTCGTTACTCTCCATCTCGTCTATTCAAGCTCATGCGTCAATTCGCAAACTCAAATGCTGAATACTTCGCTGCTGACTACGAGTCTGCCGAGCAAGCTCTTAAAGAAGTTCCAACAGACCTTACTCGCTATACAGAAGAAAGTGTAGCAGCTGTTAAAGAAGCTGAAAAAGCCATCCGTTCTCTTGATAGCAACCTTAGCCGCGCTGAACAAGATACCATTGACCAAGCGATTGCAAAACTCCAAGAAGCCGTTAGCAACTTAACCTTCACACCAGAAGCTCAAAAAGAAGAAGATGCCAAACGTGAAGTTGAAAAAAACTTGAGAAAAACAAGGTTATCTCAATCGATGCTGGTCGTAAATATTTCACACTAGACCAACTTAAACGTATTGTTGACAAGGCTAGTGAACTTGGCTACTCTGATATCCATCTCCTCCTTGGAAATGATGGACTTCGCTTCCTACTTGATGACATGACCATCACAGCTAACGGAAAAACTTATGCAAGCGATGATGTCAAGAAGGCTATCATCGAAGGAACAAAAAGCTACTACGATGATCCAAACGGAACTACTCTTAGTCAATCCGAAATCACTGAATTGATCGAGTACGCAAAATCAAAAGGCCTCGGACTCATCCCAGCAATCAACAGCCCAGGTCACATGGATGCCATGCTCGTCGCTATGGAAAAACTCGGAATCAAGAATCCTCAAGCCAACTTTGACAAGGTCTCCAAAACAACTATGGACCTTGAAAACGAAGAGGCGATGAACTTTGTCAAAGCCCTCATCGGCAAGTACATGGACTTCTTTGCAGGCAAGACTAAGATCTTTAACTATGGTACAGATGAGTATGCCAATGACGCTACCAACGCTCAAGGTTGGTACTACCTCAAATGGTATGGACTCTACGGTAAATTTGCTGAATACGCTAATAGCTTAGCTGCCATGGCTAAAGAAAAAGGTCTTCAACCAATGGCCTTTAACGACGGCTTCTACTATGAAGACAAGGATGATGTCGAGTTTGATAAAGATGTTATCATCTCTTACTGGTCTAAGGGATGGTGGGGTTATAACCTTGCGTCTCCTCAGTATCTAGCAAGCAAAGGTTATAAATTCCTTAACACGAATGGAGATTGGTACTACATTCTCGGTCAAAAACCAGAAGATGGTGGTGGCTTCCTCAAGAAAGCTATTGAAAATACTGAAAAAACTCCATTTAACCAGCTAGCTTCAACTAAATATCCTGAAGTTGACCTACCTACTATTGGTAGTATGCTAGCTATCTGGGCTGATAGACCAAGCGCTGAATACAAGGAAGAAGAAATCTTTGAGCTTATGACTGCTTTTGCAGATCACAACAAAGATTACTTCAAAGCAAACTACAATGCCCTCCGCGAAGAACTTGCTCAAATTCCTGAGAGCTTAGAAGGATATAGCACAGAAAGTCTCGATGCTCTCAAGGCTGCTAAAGAAGCTCTGAACTACAATCTCAACCGTAATAAACAAGCTGAGTTGGATACACTAGTCGCTAATCTCAAGGCAGCAAGACTTGGTCTCAAACCAGCCGCTACTCACTCAGGAAGCCTTGACGAAAACGAAAGTCCTGCTGCTGTTGAAAACCTGCCAGAATTGGTTGTTAGAACAGAGGAAATTCCTTTCGAAATCATCAAGAATGACAACCCTAACCTACCAGCAGGTCAAGAAAAAGATTGTTACTGTCGGTGTGAAAGGTGAACGTACAAATTATCTTTCTGTCGTGACTGAAAATGGTGAAGCACATGAAACTCTCCTTGATAGTCAAGTGACTCAAGAACCAGTGACTCAAATCGTAGAAGTCGGCAACCCTGTTACTCATGTTGGTGATGAAAAAGGGCAAGCTACTATCGCTGAAGAAAAACCTCGTGTCGTGATTGAGGAGGAAGAAATTCCATTCACTACTATCACTCGCGAAACAAACCAACTGCCTAAAGGACAATCTCGTATCGTGACTGAAGGTGTGAACGGTCGTCGTACACATTTCTATTCTGTGACTACGGCTACTGATGGTTCTGAAGTGAAAACTCTAATCAACACTGTTGTCGCTCAAGAACCAGTGACTCAAATCGTAGAAGTCGGTAACCCTGTCACTCATGTCGGTGATGATAAAGGGCAAGCTACTTTCGCTGAAGAAAAAAACCTCGTGTCGTGATTGAGGAAGAAGAAATTCCATTCACTACTATCACTCGCGAAACTGACCAGTTACCTAAGGGACAATCTCGTGTCGTGACTGAAGGTGTGAACGGTCGTCGCAACTCACTTTCTATTCCGTGACTACGGCTACTGATGGTTCTGAAGTGAAAACTCTAATCAACACTGTTGTCGCTCAGAACCAATGACTCAAATCGTAGAAGTCGGTAACCCTGTCACTCATGTCGGTGATGATAAAAGGGACAAGCTACTATTGCTGAAAAATAAACCAAGAGTTGACATCAAAATGAAGAAATTCCATTCACTACTATCACTCGTGAAACAAAACCAACTGCCCTAAAGGACAATCTCGTATCGTGACTGAAGGTGTAAACGGTCGTCGTAGCTACTTCTATTCTGTGACTACTGCTGCTGATGGTTCTGAAGTGAAAACTCTAGTCAACACTGTTGTTGCTCAAGAACCTGTCACTCAAGTGGTAGAAGTTGGTAATCCTGTCACTCATGTTGGTGATGATAAAGGGCAAGCTACTATTGCTGAAAATAAACCAAGAGTTGACATCCAAAATGAAGAAATTCCATTCACTACTATCACTCGTGAAACAAACCAACTGCCTAAAGGACAATCTCGTGTCGTGACTGAAGGTGTGAACGGTCGTCGTACACATTTCTATTCTGTGACTACTGCTGCCGATGGTTCTGAAGTGAAAACTTTAGTCAACACTGTTGTTGCTCAAGAACCTGTCACTCAAATCAGTGAAGTTGGTAATCCTGTCACTCATGTTGGTGATGAAAAAGGGACAAGCTGCTATCGCTGAAGAAAAAAACCTAAACTAGATCTTCCAGGTCAAGAAGTACCAGCTCCTGTACCTGCTGGCGAAAAGCAAAGAACTCCCTCAAAAACCAACTCCTGTCTCAAAACGAGAAGAAACTTCCTGAAACTGGAAGTCGTGAATCAGCATGGCTAATCGCAACTGGATTGATGACTGCTTTAACTGCTTATAAACTTAGCAAGAAAGAAGACTAAAAATCCTATCTAAAACAAATAAAAAGCGAGATTAAATCTCGCTTTTTTGATTTATGATTAGTCACCCAAACCGATGCGTTCGAAAATTTCATCCACTCGTTTGGTGTAGTAAGTTGGGTTGAAGATTTCGTCTATTTCTTCTTGAGTCAAACGTGATGTTACTTCTGGATCTGCTTCAAAAGTGGTTTGAAGTCTACTTGGTTATCCCATGATTGGGCAGTCTTTGGTTGAACAAGGTCGTAAGCTTGCTCACGCGTCATGCCTTTTTTTCAATCAAGGTCAACATAGCACGTTGGCTAAAGATAAGACCGAAGGTTGAGTTCATGTTGCGAATCATATTTTCTGGGAAGACTGTCAAGTTCTTGACGATATTTCCAAAACGGTTGAGCATGTAGTCAATCAAGATGGTCGTATCTGGTGTGATGATACGCTCAGCAGACGAGTGAGAGATATCACGCTCGTGCCAGAGAGCGACATTCTCATAGGCCGTCACCATGTGCCCACGGATAACACGTGCCAAACCTGTCATGTTTTCAGAACCGATAGGGTTGCGTTTGTGAGGCATGGCTGAAGACCCTTTTTGACCTTTGGCAAAGAACTCTTCCACTTCACGTTGCTCTGATTTTTGAAGACCACGGATCTCAGTAGCCATACGCTCGATAGAAGTTGCGATGCTAGCAAGAACTGCAAAGTACTCAGCGTGAAGATCACGAGGAAGCACCTGTGTAGAGATTTCTTGAGCACGGATACCCAATTTGTCGCAGACGTATTTTTCAACGAATGGTGGGATGTTGGCAAAGTTACCCACCGCACCAGAAATCTTACCAGCTTCCACACCAGCAGCCGCATGCTCGAAACGCTCGATGTTGCGCTTCATTTCGCTGTACCAAGTCGCAAGCTTGAGACCAAAAAGTCGTCGGTTCAGCGTGCACACCCGTGGGTACGACCCATCATAATGGTGAACTTGTGCTCCTTAGCCTTGTCAGCGATAATGTTGGTGAAATTTTCAAGGTCACGACGAATGATGTCGTTGGCCTGCTTGTAAAGGTAACCGTAGGCAGTATCCACCACGTCGGTAGAAGTCAAACCGTAGTGGACCCACTTGCGCTCTTCGCCAAGCGTCTCAGAAACCGCACGTGTGAAAGCCACCACATCGTGACGAGTCTCCTGCTCAATTTCTAAAAATACGGTCGATGTCAAAGTCCGCCTTCTCGCGAATCAAAGCCACATCTTCCTTAGGGTTTCTCCCCAATTCAGCCCATGCCTCGTCAGCCAAGATTTCCACCTCAAGCCAAGCACGGTATTTATTTTCTTCAGTCCAAATGTTCGCCATTTCAGGGCGAGAGTAACGGTTGATCATTGTTCGTGTTCTCCTTCTGTTTTGTCTGTTTGAATGTGATCAAGAATTTTCTGAGCCGATTCTTTCTTCAATGTATTTTTCTAACCATTGAGCTTGATGAGCTTTTTATATACTTTTGCCAAATAATTAATAAAAATAAGACCGATAGAAAGTAAACCTAAAGTAATATATAATCTTTTTAGTAGCACTATAATTAGCAAAAATAAACACTAATCCCCCATGATATTTCAATAAATGTTAAAAATAATTGTAAAATTTTAATCCTGTTGATTACCTCAGGTTTAACATCTTCATCACTAATAATGATGCTACGATCTAATAGGCTAATTATATTTTTTTAGGTTTAGAAAACCAAATAATTAGTAAACCTATTCCCGCAATAACTGTGTAAGAATCTTTATCGACTATTGAAAAAAATAAGAAAAGAATACTATTGGAAGTATCAGATAAATTACTTTTTATAAAAATGCGAATAATTTTTTTATTGATTGGTATGTCAATATTCTGATATTTTGGTGGAACAAATAAATTTAGAAAATATGAGAATCCTAAAATTTGAATAAATGGAACAACTACTCTTAAATAACCTTCAAAACTATTTATCATAGTTTGGTAACCATAGATATACTTAGAAATTAAATCAAACAACTCATTTTTACTAAGACTGTTTGGATTTATCATGGCAAAGCATAACAGTAATATTTAAAAAAATATGGTTCTATCCAAAAAAATAAATGCTATCAAAAATGACAATACAATATAAATTAATATTAAACTGAGTAAAAATCTCTTTTTGTTTTAATATAAGTAACAATTCTTTTAGTGAAGTAAAATAAAAATACCGTTTATAAAAGCAAATAATGATAGGAGGCAAAAAGTTTAAAAATGGTATTTCATTTAAAATTACTCCCAATACTATAAATAATATCCCATTTACAAGAAACAGGAAGCATATATAACATCAAATAGCAATAACCAATGATGTGTTCAGCATCAATTGTTCTACTTTTGAAAAATTGTTTTTATTTTTGGGTAATAATTTAATTTTTCTGTACTAATTGTTCTACAATGTTCAAACTTTTCCTCCTGCCTAAAAACTCATCCACCTTATCCGGTTCATCACTAAACAAAGTCACATGTCCCATCTTTGCGGTTGTGCTTTGCTTCTAGTTTTACCATACATGTGGAGGTGGGCGCTTGGATTTTTCTGTCACATATGTTTCAGCGGCCTCGACGTGCTGGCCGAGGACATTGAGCATGACAGCAGGCGCATGTAGTTGGATAGCAGGCAACGGTGCTCCGAGAACACCCAAAATATGGGTATCAAACTGCGAGAAGTCACAGGCTTCAATCGAGTAGTGCCCAGAATTGTGTGGACGTGGGGCAATTTCGTTGACAATGATGTCATCAGCAGTCGCAAACATTTCCACACAGAGCGTTCCAGACAGGTTGAGTTGTTCAGCGATTCGTACTGCCATAGCTTTGGCTTTTTTTCAGCTAAACTTTCTGAAATACGAGCAGGCACGATGGTCTTAGACAGGATATTGTTGCGGTGGATATTTTCCTGAACGGGGAAAACCGTCACATCCTTGCCATTTCCTGACACGATGACAGAAATCTCAAGGTCAAAGTTGACAAATTCTTCCAAAACGCAGTCTGCTGAATCAGCTAGTGCATAGGCTTCTTCCAAATCTGCTTCTGATCGAATAACCTTTTGTCCATGCCCATCGTAGCCACCAGTCGCAGTCTTGAGGACATAGTTTTTTCGATAGGTCGATACCTGCTAAGTCTTGGCTTGAGGTCACGACCTTGTATGGGTGCAACTGTCACTTGTGCCTTGTTTGAGAGAAAGTCCTTTTCAAAAATACGATTTTGTGAAATGCGGAGCAGGTCTGTCCCTTGAGGAAGTTGGCCATCCTTGATAACAGCATCCAAACCATCAGCATCTACATTTCTCAAATTCATAAGTCAGGACATCACAACGGTCTGCCAACTGACGGAGGGCATCCACATCGTTATAAGGAGCCACGATGATTTCCGCCACACGAGAGGCTGGGCAATCCGCCACAGGATCCAGCGCGATAACCTTGTGCCCCATGTAGATAGCAGAAATGGCCATCATCTGACCCAGCTGGCCGCCACCGATAATTCCGATTGTTTTAGATGAGCTCATTTGTCGACTCCTCTGCGATTTTTTTCCCTTGTTCTTCTGCGAAAATCTGCTAAAGCTGTCGCGATAGTCTGATCTTCTACTGAGAGGAGACGGAGGGCAAAGAGAGCAGCATTTGTCGCACCTGCTTCACCGATAGCCATGGTCGCAACAGGCACACCGCCCGGCATCTGAACGATGGAATAGAGCGAGTCCACGCCACTAAGAGCACGTGACTTTGACTGGTACACCAATAACTGGAAGGGTTGTTTTGGCAGCAACCATGCCTGGCAAGTGAGCAGCGCCACCCGCACCTGCGATGATAACCTTGATACCGCGACTCCGTGCTTCTTCCGCATGTTTGAACATGAGGTCCGGTGTACGGTGAGCAGAGACAACTTTCTTTTCGTAGACTACACCGAAGCGATCGAGAACTTCGGCTGTTTTTTTGCATGGTTGCCCAGTCGGATTTTTGAGCCCATGATGATGGAAATTACTGGTTTCATTTTTAATCCTTTTTCTTCCTTTTTTTGACAATCACCTTAGGTTGTGAGGGACGGTAGCAGCCACCAAAGGTGTCTCATGCCTAAATTGGAAGCCCAAGGTCTTCCGATTTCCCTGAACTATTGGCTTATCATCCAATCGTTCTTTCAACAGCGGTGATTGTCTCTATCAGCTCGCTAATGCTCGCAAAGTTAAGCGACCATTGTCGGGTTTGACGACTGCAGTCGCTTTTTTGAAAATCTTTATCTATTGCCTTGCTTCCGATATCCGTACGGTAGAAAGAGGCCTTCTGTGTTTTGTTGTTGAGTTCGTTGTAGATAATGTTTTGACCGTCTTTGACGGTGTCTGCTGTTGTGACTAGCATATAGACACGTCCGCCGTTTGAGAGAAGGTCTTGCCCATTTTCAGCGAATTTAGCACCAGCATAGTAAGTGATGATGTCGCCTTCTGTCTTGGCTGGAAGCTTTGACACCTTTCTCATAAGTCGAGTGGGTAGCCGTTTGAGGCTACAACCACACCTAGTGTCACACCCTTGTCCGTCCAAGTGATAGCTGGCTCTTTGCCATCCAAAATGTCCGTGATATTTTGTGCAAAATCAGATGTCAAGCGAGGCAAGATGATTTGCGTTTCAGGATCTCCAAAACGAGCGTTGAACTCGATGACTTTGGGTCCATCAGCTGTCAAGATAAGACCCGCATAAAGTACACCAAGATAAGGACGACCTTCTTTAATCATGCCTTCGAGGACTGGCTTGACAATGGTGTCAACCGCTGTGTCAACCACGCTCTGTGACAAGTGAGGAACTGGCGCATAGGCACCCATCCCACCCGTGTTAGGGCCCTTGTCGCCATCATAGGCACGTTTGTGGTCCTGAGCCGTTGGCATGATGTAGAACTTGTCACCATTGACAAATGCAAAAAGTGAAAATTCCTCTCCTGCAAGAAACTCCTCGATGACCACACGCGCACCTGAGTCACCGAATTTATTGTCCAAAAGCATCTCGTGAGCAGCTTCGACTGCTTGCTCGACTGTCTCCGCAACGACGACACCTTTCCCAAGGGCCAAACCGTCTGCCTTAACTACGATTGGAGCGCCTTTTTCTTCGATATAGGCCTTAGCTTCCTCGAAATCTGAGAAGGTCCCATAGGCTGCTGTCGGAACGTCGTATTTGACCATGATTTCCTTAGCAAAATCCTTAGACCACTCCAGCTCAGCTGCAGCCTTTAGTCGGACCAAAAGCCTTGAGACCAGCTGCATTGAAATCATCCACGATCCCAGCCGCAAGGGCGTCATCTGGACCCGATAAAGGACCAAAGCAATATCGTTGGCTTTTTGCAAACTCAATCAAGTTAGAATGTTCGGAAATAGAGATATTTACCAATTCCAGACCATCCAGAGTCATCCCGTCATTCCCAGGAGCTACAAAGACTTTTTCAACGTCTTTTGACTCAAGTAACTTCTTAGCAATGGCATGTTCACGACCGCCCGAGCCAACAACTAACAGCTTCATCTTTCAACCTCTTTTGCGAATTATTTACTAATATTATACCATAAACGTTCGTTTTAATCTTGTTTCGTTTAGCTTTTTAAAGCAAAAAAAGGAAAGAAACTGTTTTCTTCCCTTTTATTTTCTTAATGTCTAAAATGTCTCACTCCTGTGAAGACCATAGTCAAACCGTATTTATCAGCAGCTTCGATAGACTCTTGGTCACGGACAGAGCCCCCTGGCTGGATGATGGCCTTGATATCCTGCCTTAGCGATTTCTTCTACGTTATCCGCAAATGGGAAGAAGGCATCTGAAGCAAGAACAGCACCGTCAAGACGGTCTTTAGCTTGGTCAATAGCGATACGGACGGAAGCCACACGGTTGGTTTGACCTGGGACCAACACCAAGTGTCATGTGGTCGTTAGTCACGATGATACCCATTTGATTTGACATACTTGATAGCCTTCCAAGCAAACTCAAGAGCTGTCGCTTCTGTCTCAGTTGGTTGGCGTTTGGTCACCACTTGCCAGTCAGCTGGGCTTTCTTTGACCACGTCTTGGTTTTGAACGAGGAGTCCACCAACAACACCAGTGTATTCTGCTTCCACTTCGCTAGCATCTTGAGCGTCAAATGGCAAGGCAAGGATGCGCAAGTTTTTCTTCTTTGTTGGTCAAAATTTCAAGCGCTTCATCCGTATAGCTTGGTGCAATGATGATTTCAAGGAAAACGCCGTGCATCTTCTCAGCTGTCGCAGCGTCCACTTCACGGTTGAGAACGACAATCCCACCAAAGATAGAAACTGGGTCAGACTCATAAGCGTAGTCCCAAGCAGTCTCGATGTCATCAGCTTGACCAATCCCACATGGGTTCATGTGTTTGAGAGCCACAACTGTTGGACGTTCTTTGAAATCACGGATAATACGGATAGCAGCGTCAGCATCACGGATATTGTTGAAGGACAATTCTTTACCGTTGAGTTGTTTAGCTGAAGCAATCGAGTAGTCAGTCGGCAAGGCTTTTTGGTAGAAGTCTGCGTCTTGTTGAGGGTTCTCACCGTAACGCATTGGTTGCTTGAGGTCATAAGTCAAAGTGAGTTTTTCAGGCTTTGTTTCACCCACTTGAGCTGTGAAGTATTCTGCAATCAAGGCATCGTAAGCCGCTGTATGACGGAAAACCTTAGCCGCCAAACCTTGGCGAGTTTCGTAGCTTGTTTCGCCATTAGCTGCCAATTCGTTAAGGACAACAGCATAGTCAGCAGGGTCTACAACAACTGTTACGCTAGCGTGGTTTTTCGCTGCTGAACGAAGCATGGATGGACCACCGATATCGATGTTTTCAACGGCATCCGCATAAGTCACATCTGGTTTAAGAATGGTTTCCTTGAATGGGTAAAGGTTGACCACAACAAGGTCAATCAATTCGATTTTGTTATCCTTGGCTGCTTCTAAGTGACTATCCAGGTCACGACGAGCGAGGAGACCGCCATGGATATTTGGGTGGAGGGTCTTGACACGACCATCCATCATTTCTGGGAAACCAGTCACATCATCGATGGCAATAGTGTCCACCCCAGCATTGTCAAGGGCAACTTTGGTACCACCTGTTGAGATGATGTCCCAACCGAGTTTTTTAAGTTCTTGGGCAAATTCAACGATGCCCGCTTTATCTGAGACTGAAATAAGTGCTCGTTTAGTCATATTCATTTCTCTTTTCATTTTTTAAGTGGATTGACAACTAAGGTCAAATAGCCTACTGTTTCTTTTTGCCTAGTCTGGCGACCATTAGGATGACCCCAATCCCAACCAGTACTGTTATTGCAAACTTACCTTCATTAGGAAGATCCGGCAAGACAAGATTAACAGCCAAAGCGCAGGCAGATTGCAAGTAAGATGAGCAATAGCCATTCTTTCCATTTAGTCATAAATTTCTCTTTTCTGTTTATTCATTATTGAAAAACTAATATCGATATCGTCAGAGTATGCCTGAATCCCTTGGACAAAGCCATAACTTGCATCTTGTTTGTTAATCCGATGATTGACTTCTACCGTCTGCTTATGTTTCCCCTTAGCTCCTAGAGCTACTAGGCTGGACGAACGTGATAGAAAGACAACTAGCAGTGCAATTGGATTAGCTGAGTAATATTTTAGTTGAGTTGGCAATTACGATTTTCTTAGCCTTACGCAAGTCAATAAAACCAAAGCTCTGACCAAAATGAAACCAAATGGTCTCTATAAATGGCTACCCCTGCCTTGCGGTCCACATAAGAAGCTCCAGACTCTAGACTCCGGATTTGCCCCATCAACTCAGGATAGAGCTCGAAAAATTCTTTGGCTTGGCGTTTTGCCTGACGGCGATGGATGAAAATATAGATATTTGAGCCGCAGCAAAGACTAGATAAATCAGAAGAGCTACACCAACTGCAATCATCAGACTTTGGAATTGATTTTCTAAATCTGTGATTGAAAAATAATCATCTTCAAAATAGAGACGGATTTCCTTATCTAAATCACTGGACTGGCTAACTTCCTGACAACCTCTTGGATAGTCGGATTGGACTTGGAACCATTTCTACTCCCAAAAACCCTCTGAGGACTTTGCTGCAATTTATCAGCATTGACCAGAGAGACTTGGTCTCATCTTTATTCGGGTCCGCCTGTAGGACAAAATAGTTGGTCAACTGGTCTGATAGGTAATAGCCAGCTATATAAAGGTTGGTCCCATCAACATCTGTTTTGATTGGCTTAGGATCAATATAATTAATGGCGATGTAGCTATTGCCTCTCATAGCCATCCAACCACTATCGTGTGTTTTGATGGAGTCATCAAAAAAACCCCAGGTAAACACAACTGACAAAAAGGCTATAAAAAGCGATAAGAGAAAAGCTAGTTTCCCATTTTTACCCCAATACCTTACTTTCATTTTCTACTTCCTCTCCACCCCTAGCTCATCCAAAACTTCTGGATAAAGCTGGTATTCTGTTTCATGGATGCGGAATTCAAAACTCTCAAGAGTGTCATCAGCCAATCTTGGCACTCGAACCTGTTTAATGACTTGGCCTGTATCAACTCCAGAATCTACCCAGTGAATGGTCACTCCCGACTGGTCCACACCAGCTTCCCAAGCATCCTCGATACCATGGGCGCCTGGAAATTCTGGCAGATAAGCTGGGTGAATATTGATGATACGGCCTTCATAAGCCGCTAGCAAGGTTGGACCGACGATTTTCATATAACCCGCCAAACAGACTAGAGTCAATCTCGTGCTCATCCAAGAGCTCGACGATGGCTCCTTCGTAGTCTGCTTTGCTCTCAAACTCCTTGAGTTCGAAGGCATAGGATAAAACTCCAAGATTTTCTGCACGCTCAAGTACATAGGCATCCCGGTGATCTGAAAAGATAAATTCTACTGGAAATTGCTCTGCAATGACCTGAAAGTTTGAACCATTTCCAGAAGCAAAAACAGCAATTTTTTTAGCCATTATTTTATCACCACACTTGCATCTGTCTTCTTGACAATCCTACCGATTTCATAAACTGGTTCGTCGAGAAGTTCTTTTGACACGCTCCACATTTTCTGGTTTTACCGCAAGCATGAGACCAATCCCCATGTTGAAGATTTCAAACATTTCTTCGTGTTTGATTTGGCCATATTTTTCAAGGGCTTTGAAAATTGGAAGAACTGGTACTTTGCTTTCGTCAATTTCAGCAGCCAAATCATCTGAGAACATACGTGGCACATTTTCGATGAAACCACCACCTGTGATGTGGGCAATTCCATTCACCAATTCTTCTTTAATGAGTGGCAAGACAGCCTTGACATAGATACGAGTTGGTTCCAAAAGGACGTCCTTGAGTTTTTTGCCTTCCAATTCTGGCAAGACTTCCTCACCTGTGTAATCAGCAAAGACACGACGAACGAGTGAGTATCCATTTGAGTGGATTCCGCTTGAAGCAAGTCCGAGAAGGACGTCTCCCTCTGCTACTTTTGAACCGTCGATGATTTGAGATTTTTCTGCAACACCAACAGCAAATCCAGCCAAGTCATAGTCGTCTTCGCCATACATACCAGGCATTTCAGCCGTTTCACCACCGATGAGGGCTGCACCTGCTTGTACACAACCTTCAGCCACACCAGCAACCACTTGCTCTAGCTTAGCTGGTTCATTTTTCCCAGTCGCCACATAGTCGAGAAAATAGAGGGGCTCTGCACCTGCAGCTATGATATCGTTGACACACATAGCCACACAGTCTTGTCCGATAGTATCGTGTTTGTCGTACTTGATAGCAAGCATGAGCTTGGTTCCAACACCGTCAGTCCCTGAAATCAAAACCGGCTCTTTAACACCTGTTTTTGAAAGGTCGAACATACCACCAAAACCACCAAGAGCTCCCATAACACCCGCACGCTCCGTACGAGCAACGTGTTTTTTGATACGTTCAACAACTTCATAACCCGCTTCAACATCCACACCAGACTGCGCGTAAGCATTTTTATTTGTCATTTGTTTTTTCCTTTTCCTTTCCTTCAATGGGGAATTTTATTTGTAAAAACTCGTTTTTTCTTCTAAACTTCTACGATAATCTTCTTCATAGTCATAGAGAGGAGTTGGATATTTCCCATCAAAGTAAGCCACACAGAGACCACCGTTTGGCGCATCTGTTTCGATGCCGATAGAATCAATCAAGCCATCAATCGAAAGATAGGTCAGGCTATCCGCACCAATGATTTGGCGAGTCTCTTCGACCGTATGATTGGCCGCAATCAACTCCTGACGTGTCTGGATATCAATCCCGTAAAAACATGGATAGGCAAGAGCAGGACTACCAATGGCGACATGCACTTCTGATGCCCCCGCTTTCCTTCAAGAGTTGGACGATGCGACGAGATGTTGTTCCTCGTACAATCGAGTCATCAATCATGACAACGCGTTTGCCTTTAACGACACCAGAAACGGCAGACAATTTTCATTTCGAACCCCTTGCTCACGCAATTCTTGAGTCGGTTGGATAAAAGGTACGTTGGTGTATTGATTCTTTATCAGACCCATTTCATTTTGGCAGACCTGATTCTTCGGCAAAGCCCATCGCTGCGCTGAGTGAGGAGTTTGGCACCCCTACTACGATATCGGCTTCATGCTTGAACTCACGTGCCAGTTGAGCTCCCATTCTCTTACAGAGCTGTATGGACATTGACTCCATGAATATTGGAGTCAGGACGTGCGAAGTAGATATACTCCATGGAACAGATAGCCAACTGAGTATCGTTTGTATAGCTATCATACTGGATACCATTGTCATCAATAATGACAATCTCGCCTGGTTTCACATCGCGAATCCACTCAGCACCGATTACTTCAAAGGCACAGGTTTCAGATGAAACAACAACTGCTCCATTAGCCATTTTCCCGATTGACAGAGGACGGAAGCCATTTGGATCAAGGGCTGCAATCAACTTATCTTCAAACATCAAAGAGATAAGCGAAAACCACCTTTTGACAAGACTAAGCGCTTCCTTGATTTTTGCCCATCAAGTTCGGATTGTGGCTACGGCGAATGAGATGAGCCAAGATTTCTGAATCTGAAGTTGAGCTGAAGATTGCCCCTCTTTGTTCCAATTCTTGCTTGAGAGATTCTGCATTGGTCAGATTCCCATTATGAGCCAAACCAAACTGCATATCATGAAAGCGGAAGAGGAAAGGTTGGATATTGTCTACAGAAGCTTCTCCTGCAGTCGCATAGCGCACGTGCCCAATCGCTCCAGTTCCCTGTCAATTTATCCAAATTTGCAGGATTTTTGAAGACTTCTGATAAAAGCCCCATATCACGATGACGCTTCAATTTCCCTTGGTCATTGGAGAGGATTCCTGCCCCCTCCTGACCACGGTGCTGAAGACTATGGAGTCCAAAATAGGTCAATTTGGCAGCGTCTGGGTGACCCCAGATACCAAAAACACCACATTCTTCATTAAGAGATTTTACTTCGTATGTCATTTTTTATACCTTTTATTTCCCTGTAAAATAACGCACAGCTGACGCGAACAGGTGCTGGTCTTTATTTCCTGGGATATTTTGGAAGAGACCATCTTCGAAACGTTCTGAGTGCCCCATCTTCCCAATAATTTGACCGTTCTTACTTGTGATACCTTCGATAGCATTGACAGATCCGTTAGGATTGTATTTTGAATCCATGCTTGGTTTTCCTTCGAAGTCAACGTATTGGGTAAAGATTTGACCATTGTCACGAAGTTCCGCAAATTCCTCAGCAGTCACAACAAACTTACCTTCACCGTGTGATACTGGGATAGCGTGGATGTCTCCAACTTCTACTCCAGCAAGCCATGGTGAGTTAGTATTGGCAATACGTGTCTCCACCATCTTCGCCACGTGTTGGTTGGCATCATTGTAGAAGAGGGTTGGACTCGTGCTGCTTGCATCTTCAAAGTTACCGTATGGAAGAAGACCTGATTTGACGAGGGCTTGGAATCCGTTACAGATACCAATAATCAAACCACCTCTTTCGATGAAATGATCGATAGCTGCACGCACTTTTTCATTGAGCAAGATGTTCACGATGAATTTAGCGGATCCATCTGGTTCATCCGCTGCTGAGAAACCACCTGCAAAGAAGATAATATTAGCTTTTTTCGATATTGTCAACCATAGTGTCAACAGACTTGACAATAGCTTCTTCATTAAGTGTTACAAATGGTACCAAGTTGACTTTCGCACCTTCTTTTTCAAAGGCCTTAGCGGAGTCATATTCTGAGTTGGTACCTGGGAATACTGGGATGTAAACCACTGGTGTCTCAACCGTTTCTTTAGCTTTGATTACGGCATCTGATGCTACTGCAGGCACTTCTTCCAGTTCTTTTGCTTGTGCAAATTCCGTTGGATAAACCTCTTCCAATTTACCTTGGAAGGCACTGTCAAGTTTGTGTCCATCAAGCGTTACACCATTGACAGTAAGTGTAAAGTCAGCTGCTGTTTGTCCAATCTTGGCAAACCCTGTAATTTCTTCAGGTGAAGTGAAAATGAATCCACCCAATTGAGCTGTCAAGCTGGTGTCAAGATTAGCTAATTGAACAGTGGCACCGATATGGTTCCCAAATGTTGCAAGTGCAAGAGCTTCAAGGACACCTCCATATTTGACAGCAGATGCTGCTGTCACTTTGTGGGTTGCTTGGATAGCTTCAAATTGAGCGAAGTTAGACTTGATAAGATCAAAGTCAATTTCTTGTGCCAAAGCTTGACCAGGAATGTAGTAAATATTTTCACCAGCAGCTTTAAATTCTGGAGAAAGAACCTTACGACTATCTGCAGTTGTAACACCCAAAAGCAACCAAGGTTGGTGGTACTGTCAATTCTTCAAAGGTACCAGACATAGAGTCTTTACCACCGATAGATGGTAAACCAAGTTGAATCTGAGCTTCGATTGATCCAAGGAGAGCAGCTACTGGTTGACCAAAACGCTCTGCTTGTTTATCCATACGCTCGAAGTATTCTTGATAAGAGAAACGAGCCTTAGACCAGTTTGCACCAGCAGCAACCAAACGAGCGGTTGCTTCAATGACCGCATAGGCAGCGCCATGATATGGAGACCATTCTGCTACATAAGGGTTGAAGCCTTGGGCCATGACAGAGGCAGTTGTTGTCACGCCATGTTGGACTGGCAATTTCTGTACAGAAGCTTCCGTTGGTGTGATTTGATAGCGCCCGCCAAGTGGGTGATTGACTGTTGAACGACCAACTGAACTATCAAAGATGGTTTGTAAACCTTTTTGACTTGCATGGTTAAGGTCAGCCAAGACTTCAAGAGTATCCGCTTCAAGAGTTTCAGCACTTGTCTTACGCTCTTCTGGCAGTTTGACATCCTTGTCCACTACCTTAGCATCAACAACCACACGTACTCCGTTGGTATCAAAGAAAACGACGTTCCAAATCAACGATTGTTTCGCCATTCCAGTGTATGACGAGATTTGGTTTTTCAGTTACTGTTGCAACTACAACAGCATCAATATTTTTCTTTGTTACATGCTGTAATGAAGGCGTCTACGTCTTCTGGACTGACCACTACAGCCATACGCTCTTGAGATTCAGAGATGGCAATTTCTGTACCGTTCAAACCTTGGTATTTCAATGGCACTTTGTCTAGATCAATTTCAAGACCATCTGCCAATTCACCGATAGCCACACAGACACCACCAGCACCAAAGTCATTTGATTTCTTAATCAGACGTGTTACTTCCCCATTACGGAAAAGACGTTGAATCTTGCGTTCTTCAATGGCATTCCCTTTTTGAACCTCAGCACCAGCTGTTTCAACAGATTCAACTGTTTGAACTTTAGAAGAACCTGTCGCGCCACCGACACCGTCACGTCCAGTCTTACCACCAAGCAAGATAATCACATCACCTGCTTCAGGTTTTTCACGGACAACATTTTCCTTAGGAGCCGCACCGACAACTGCACCTAGCTCCATACGCTTAGCGACGAAACCTGGGTGGAAGTATTCACGAACATAGGTTGTTGCAAGACCAATTTGGTTACCGTATGAAGAATAACCGTGAGCCGCTGTTTTAGAAATCACTTGTTGTGGCAATTTACCAGCACGAGTTTCTGAAATTGGAGCTGTAATATCACCAGCACCTGAGATACGCATAGCTTGGTAAACGTATGAACGACCTGACAATGGGTCACGAATAGCCCCACCGATACAAGTAGCCGCTCCACCAAATGGTTCAATCTCCGTTGGGTGGTTGTGAGTTTCGTTTTTGAACATGAGAAGCCATGGTTCTTTGACACCATTGACATCCACCTCAATTTCAACTGAGCAGGCATTGATTTCATCAGACACTTCCATGTCATCCAAACGACCATTGGCACGCTCATAACGACCAAAAATAGTCGCCATATCCATCAAGGTTTGAGGTTTTTCTGTACGTCCCAACTCATCACGCATGGCGATATATTTGTCATAAGTCGCTTGCAATTGTTTTTGGAATTTAGAAGCTGAGAAGTCGATATTCTTCAACTCAGTCTCGAAAGTTGTATGACGGCAGTGGTCAGACCAGTAAGTATCCAAAACCTTCAACTCAGTCTCAGTTGGTACACGTCCAATAGACTTGAAGTAATCTTGAATGAAGAGAAGGTCATCCACTTCCATGGCCAATCCTTGCTCTGCCTTATACTGTGCAAAATCTTCTGCCGTATAAGTTTCAAAGAAATCCAAGCTTGGAATGGTCTTGTCAGACTCAGAGAAATCCTGTTTCGCAATACCAACAGTGATATCTTTGAAACGAGAATCCACTGGATTCGAGAGGTAGCTCTTGACAGCTTCTAGTTCAGTCGCATCGATATCTTTATTCACTAAATAAAGTTGAGCAGTATTCACCGTCACATCACTTGAACTACCAAGCAATAGCAAAGCTTCTTGTGAAGATGCCGCACGTTGGTCAAATTGACCCGGCAAGCTTTCGATCGCAAAGAAAGCATATTTCTCAAGATCAGCCTGAACCGCAGCTTCATCCAAAACAGTATCGGTCACTTGCTCAGAGAAGATGTGTTTTTCCGCACGCGCAAACAAGTCCTCTGCCAAACCAAAGACATCGTAAACCTGAACAATACGAAGATCCTTCAACGTTTTCAACTGAAGATTATGCTTTAATTCTTTTTACTAAAGAGTCTGATTTCACACGAAAATCAGCTTTTTTCTCAACGAAAATACGTTTATCCATTTTAGTTCCTTTATCTATTTCTACTTAAAGATTGTAGTGAAGAACAAGTAAAACTTTACTTCAATCCCTGCAATTTCTCTAACACAACCTTATATACAGCCGTTAAACTGCCCAAGTCCCTACGGAAAACATCCTTGTCCATATGGTTACCTTCAGCATCCCAGAGACGGCAGTTGTCTGGTGAAAATTCGTCTGCCAAGATAATCTTGCCATCCTTATCAAAACCGAATTCCAATTTGAAGTCAATCAAACGAAGGCCAATTTGCTCAAACCAATCTTTCAACAATTCATTGATACGACGCGTTTCTTCCTTGATATAAGCAATTTGCTCATCATTGGCAATATCCAAGAACTTCACATGCTCATCATTGATGAATGGATCATCCAACTCATCGTTCTTATAGTAAAATTCAACGATTGGAGTTTTCAAGTCCAAACCTTCTTCAACACCGAAACGTTTTGAGAAAGAACCCGCAGTCACGTTTCGAAGCACAACCTCCAAAGGAATGATTGAAACCTTCTTGTTAAGTTGTTCTGTGTCAGAAATACGCTCGATAAAAGTGTGTCGCCACACCAGCCGCATTCAATTTTTTTCGAAAAATAAGAGACGAAATCTGATTATTCAGCACACCTTTCCCCTCTATGGTCTCTTTGCGAGCTCCATTCAGCATAGTGGCCTGGTCCTTGTAGACGGACTTAATCACATTTTCGTCTTCTGTAGTATAGATATCTTTAGCTTTTTCCCGTATAAATAAGTTTACTGGACATTTTCTTGTTCGCCTTTCGCATTACTTTACATCATTCTAACACAACATACACTAAAAATCAAACATTTTGGCGAACGATGTTCTGAAATGTGCCGAAAAGGTAAAGAAAAATCACAAATAAAAATAATATTTGCGATTTTTTAGCGATAATATCAAAAATAAAAACTTATTCTTGCTTTAAAAGGTAATCAAGATAAAAACGTAGGAAACTTTTTCTTACCAGTAATCATAGTCATCCGCCCTTCAAGACCATAACGAATCTTTTCTGCATCCTCACTATTCAGGTCAGTTTCTGCTTCCAGCTTAAAGAAATTCCCCTTTTCTGTCTTGGTTGCATCTCGTATCAATACTTGTAATCTTCGACCTTAAAACAACCTGCTTATGAGCGTCATTTACAGTTGTAAAACGTACTTCATGACCAATTTTGACATGAGCGACCTCCTTGGAGCTGATGTAAGCAGTTAGTTTGACCTTCCCTTCCCTCTCTAGAACAGGATAGAGTTGTGCTAAAACTGTTCCCTCTGCTACCATGCTAGATTGACTAACTTCTGGATTGAGATGAACTATGCCGTCTTCAGAAGCCTTGATTTGTCCTTTGTCTAGCAAGGCAACTTGGGCCTTTTTACCTGATTCTGCTTCAAGGATTTTCTGCTCTAAAAGACTTAATTCTTGTCCAACCTTAGCTAATTGCTGGGATTTGAGCGACTCTATTTGACTTCCCAATCCAGTTGAATAGGCCTGCTGGGCACCCGATCCTGCGTACTGGACGCGATAGTTGGCAAGAACAGACTCCAACTGAGCTATCTGAGCGTCTACTTGGGAAATAGCTGTTTGCTTTGATTCTGGCATCTGCTCTTTAGTTACCTGATATGACTGGTAAATGCCATAACCAAGATTCGTGCTCTCTAGCTGTTCATCCGTTTGAATAGCAGACTTAGCCTTTTGATAATCTTTGATTTTAGACTGGGTTTCTCCAATTAGATTTCCAAGCTCAACTTGAGTTTGACTAGCTGCGGCATTCTGAGAAGAAATATTAGCATTTTGTTGCAAAACATTACTCCTAAGGTTACTAGCTTGGTTGAGATAATCCCGAAAAACATTTCCTGATAACCAAACTTATCTGCTTTTTGGAAATTGGTCACTTCCTGCTTGGAGGCTTGCCTGCAAATACTCCAGCTGAACCTTCTGATCCTTCAGCATTTCTAACTGATTGCTAACATTCTCCGCCTGAATAGCTTCTGCTCCCTCTTGGTATTGGATGAGAAGATCTCCTTGTTTAACAAGTTTATTTTCGACCAAATGATTGTTTATAATCTTATTATTACTAGTCGATTGAATGCTTGCAATGATGCGGGCTGGTTCAACTGTAGCTCCAGCTGATAAGCTCACTTCTTTTTTTGTGCAAAGATTGAAAAAGACTAGTAAAAAAATAGCAAGAGGATAAAACTTGGCAGAATCACGTAACTAGAAAAATTATGATAGCGACGATTGTAAAACTCTGCACTTTCTAAAAATTCTGATTGCATATCTGCTCCTTTCTAGCTATTGACCAAATGGGCATAGAAACCATCTTGTACAAGCAAGTCCACATGATTTCCTTCCTCGACAATCTTACCCTTATCTAAAACAAGGACTTTCTCTGCCCGCTCAGCAATGGTCAAGCGGTGGGCGATAAATATCAAGGTCTTATCTAGGGCCATGAGATTATCCACAATCCGCTTCTCTGTCAAAATATCCAGACTGCTAGTTGCCTCATCCAGTATCAAGACAGGCGCATCCGTCAGGAGAGCACGCGCCAAGGCGATTCTCTGACGTTGCCCACCTGAGATCCCTGCCCCATCCGAAGTCAACTCTGTCTGGTAGTTTAGGGGCATCCGCTCGATATCTTCCCGTATTTCAGCCAATTCCACCGCTCGCAGGATGTCCTCCTGAGTTGTCCCCTCCTTGGCTCCTAGAAGAAGATTTTCTAGAATCGTCCCATTAAAGACATAGGGTTGCTGCGGTAGATAATTGATATACTGGCGCAAGGTCTTTTTATCAAGCTGATTGAGATTGACACCACCCAAGCTAATCTCTCCCTGACTAGGCTCATAAAAATTGACCATCATCTTGGCCAGTGTCGTCTTACCCGAGCCTGAAATCCCTACAAAAGCCATCTTAGAACCTTGCGGGATAGTCAGATTAATATCTGATAAGACATCTCGACCATAGCCATACTTATAGTGAACATCTTTGAAAGTTATTTCTCCTTTCATCAGGCTCAAATCCGTAACTGTCTTCTTTTCCTCAAACTCGGATGCTACCAGATAAACCTCATTAAGACGATTGTTGGCAACTTGCGCTGTCTGAAGCTTGGTTTGTAGATTAATGATATTTTCCAGAGGATTGGTAAAGTATACTAGGAGAGTATTATAAGTAATTAGTTGGCCCAAGCTCATCTTGCCTTCCATGACGAGAAGAGCCCCCATCCAGAGAACACCGACATTGAGCAAGAGCTGGGCTAACTTTTTCAGAGCTCTCTGCAGATTTTCTGCTCGACTGTAGATAAAAGATTTTTCAAATAATCCACAAACTCCTTGTCAATCTTTTGATAGCGTAAACTTTCACTAGTCAAGGACTTAATAGTCTCAATACCGTTAATATCCTCGATAATAGAAGATGACAGGACTGCATTAGCTTCCATGGTCTCACGATTCATCTTTTTCAAAAGGCTTCATAAAAGCAAAGATAATCGCTGTATAGATGGGAAGCGCTAGTAAACTAATGAAAAATAGATTGGTGTTTTGGGAAAAAAGCACGATTGAGATGATTAAGATGCTCGATAAGTCCAAAAATATTGAAAGAATGGTCGAAGCCAGCGCATCAATAATACTATTAGCATCTGTGAAACGTGATACAATTTCCCCTGTCCGCCGTGTTGCAAAAAAGGACATCGGAAGATGAAAAACATGCTTGATATAAGACAAAATCACATCAATAGACAGGCGTTGTCCTAGGACAAGCAAGAGATACTCTTGAGCATAGGACAAGATTTGCTGAAGAATATAAACAATAACCAATCCTAGCGAAACCATCCCCAAGGTCGAACGCATCTGGTCAGGAACATAGGTATCGATAATAGACTGGAGATAGTAAGACCCAACAATATTAATCAAGGTTACTAAGAATGTCGCTAGGATGATATTGGTAATCAAGCCACGCTGTTTCACCAAAATGGGAATAAACGAAAAAAGTCCCTTCTTTTCATCCTTATGTGGCTTATAGTCTGGACTAGGTGCCATAAAGAGGCTGATTCCTGTCCACTCCTCTGCAAAGCGCTCACGAGAAATCTTAGTCAGCTTGACACTGGGATCTGGATCAGCGATGTGGATCGTCTTCTTATCCTGATCAGTCACCACATAATAGTGAAGCAATTTACCTTCCTTGAGTACATGTGCCACAAAAGGAAAGGTCAAGTCTGGCATATCAAAAGAGTGTCATATCCGCCCTGATAGCCCGCGTCTCAAAAGCCAATCTCTTCCGCAACCTTGACCAGTCCCAAAGCTGTCGTCCCATCCATGGTCGTCTTGGCTAACTCTCGCAGATGGGCTAGTGAATAATAGCTACCATAGTAGCCAAAAACCATGGCCAATGCAGCTACACCACAGTCCATCTGATCCACTTGGGGACGGTAGTGCCTTTTCCTAAACTTCATAAGTTTCTCCTTTTTTTCCTAATAATCTCTTAAATAACTTTGTAAGATTATTTTAGCTAAATAAAATGGAAAGAAGGAAATTATTTCTGAAAAAAACAATATCCACACTCCAACAGCACCTTTTAGTGCCAAATATTATCCTAAAAAAATACCAAAAAGAGGCAGAACAAAAGTCCTGCCTAGAACATTCACTTACAAAGATTTCCTGCCTTTTCCACTTTGTTTGTGAATGATATATAAAACGATAAACGCAAACGAGGGAGACAACATATGTTTTTCATTCATTGTCAGCTGAAATCCAAATGTTGCTAGAATCTTAAAAGATGGACACGTTCATCAAAAACAGGAGAGTAAATGGTAGAAGTAATTTTTACAATCCTATTCATTTTCTTTCCCTCTTCTTTTCTAGGCTTTGCTGAATGGTTTGGTATTTTTACCGCTATATAAATAATTAAAATGAGCACTGGATAGTTCAATAGATCTGAAAGATCCATCTAATTTACATGATATCCCACTAACAAGATCTGATAGTCTAGTAAAATTGAGTGATAGAAAGTACAATACGTACTAGGAGAAGTCCCCCTTATGTTATCATTTCTTTTTTTAACATACGAATATCTTTCTAACTAAAAATCAGACTACAGTTCATCAGCATAACACCCCAAGATTGTCCTAATGATAGAATTATAAAGTTCAGATCCATTTAATCAATCTTTATCATATTTTTTTCTTCACTTCTATAAAGTAAAATAAATGCCATCAAGAATAGTGAAATTGTAGGTATGTCAAAATATTCAAACCATGTAGATAGATTTATTTTGTTTACATCAGCGACTATTCTAACAATAATATAGACCATCGAACTGCAGCATACAGTAAACTCTGAGCCAGCTTTTTTTGTAACACTTGAACGACTTTCATCTCAAACCCCAATCTGATGTTCCATCAATTTCCAATCTTACTTTCTTTTTGTTTTTGTACTTATACCCTACATAAAACAGCCCAAGCAGAATTGGATAGGTTTCTAGATAAAACAAAGGTATTGATCGGTTTTTTCAAAAATCAAATACGTTACAATATAGATAATGACTGACACGATAAAAATAACCTTCAGCAAATCCTAATAAGAATTTTTTTCATAGCAGACTCCTATTTATCTGACAAAGAATGACAGAGTTTTTCCGCCATTCACACACACAAAATCCTTTTCATTCAGATTCATCATTTTATAGTTTGGATTATGTTTTTGACAAATCCTTGCAAAAAATCCCAAAATAGCCTGAGGCAATCAATCCAACTAAATACCATTTCCAATCAAAGGATAATAAAGAACCTGTACGAATTACATGAAGTACGAGATTGAAACCTATTGCTACTAAAGGAACTATAGTGGCTAGTTTAGGTAACAATGTATTGAGATCAGTGTTGCGATTCATAATTGATTTCCTTTTACGATTTGCCACAAATTTTTAAATTAACGTCTACTTCCCAAATGACGCCCATACATATAGGTAACGACTCCTAAAACACCCCAAGCTACTGCTGTAGAAGTAGTAACAATGAAACCTCCCTTAGTTACAGCCAAGTCTTCCTCTGTCATAATAGCAAATTTTTTATTCAGTTTTTTCATATTCCATCTACTCCTTTAACTATATTAGCCAAATGTACGAGATAACCAATAACCAGCTACACCAGTTACACCTGCAGCAAGTAATGAGCCTCCGATAACAATCAATAAACCTACTCCACCTTGTACTTGCTCTAATTCATTTTGCTCTACGATTTCAAATTGATTCAAATTTTGCATGATATACTCCTTTTTAAATAATACTAGCTAATCCAATAGCTACTCCAACTAATAAGCCCACTATTCCTGAGGCTGATATAATTATAGCCGCAAATTCGTTTGAAAAATTCATTGATTTCCTCATTATCTCTTGTTTCGACTAATTCCAATAGCTACACCTGCACTTAAACCTGCAAATGCTGAACCAGCAATAATACTAGCTGCCACTGCTACAGGGATAATTCCCCCATCCACATTCATCAGCTCTTCTTCTGTGAGAGCTACAAAGTTTTGTTCCATTTTGTCAAAGTTTGCCATATTTTTTTCTCCTTTATTTTTATAATTTTTTTGATTGTAAAACCTAGCCTTTAAACCATTTATATAGCCAGGTTGGATAAATGACTGAAATAATCATCCCTGTTCTCCTTTCCTTTCTTCTCACTTTTCTATTCAGAAATCATTTTACAATGAACAAGTAAATGTTATTTATTTAAAATACAATTTAATAAACCATGGCCATAAGATTGGTAAATACATCGCGCAGTCTCCCTTCTTTTCTTCTTACTTATCTATTCGAGAAATAATTTAAAATAAATAAAAATTTTATTTATTTCAAAAACCATAATCAACCAGGGATAAAGTCCTGTCACATACATAAACGATCCTCCTTTTTCTTTCTCATATCTCTATTCGTAAAACTTTGATAAAAATTTCTCACTTTTTTTGCAAACAAAAAAATCAACATGACTAGCATGTTGATTCTTTCTAAATTTTTCTCTTTAATAGTTTTTAATACATCAGCCACACTTTGGAGCTGGTCAATTTCTTCATCACTGATTTCAATTCCAAATTCATCTTCAATTGTTAGGATAAATTCCATCAAATCTACTGAATCAGCATCTAAATCATCCTTCAAACTCAAGTTTTTCAGTAACTACAAAAGTCCTCTCCTTGACGTTCTTGGATGATGGTCACGATACGGTCAAAAAAATTTGTTGTTCTGTCATATTATTCTCCTTATTCCTCTGAAAAATTCACGCGCAGTTTGGGCAACTACATCTGTCTCAAGCATGGTACGAATTTGGCGTATGGTGCTATAGACAGCCTTGGCATCACTTGAGCCATGAGTCTTAACCACTGGTGCCTTAACACCGAATAAAACTGCACCCCCAACATCTGAATAGTTGAGCTGCTTTTTCAAACCTCTGAGATTATCCTTAAGAAGGAAAGCACCTAGCTTGGCTCTAAGTCCCCCACCTGAAATAGCATTTTTGAGCAAGCCCATGATACCCATGGCGGTACCCTTCAATAGCTTTGAGTACAGCGTTTCCCGTGAAACCATCTGTTACAACTACATCAGCAACACCATCCATCAAATCACGCGCTTCTACGTTCCCAATAAAGTTTAGGCTTTCATCAGCTGCTAATAGTTCATAAGCTTCCTTACGAAGTGGGTCTCCCTTGCTGCTCTCTGTCCCGTTATTAAGCAAACCTACACGAGGTTTTTCAATTCTACGGACATTTTTAGCGTAGAAAGAACCTAGGATGGCATATTGATGAAGGTGATGGGCTGTATTTTCTGCATTGGCACCAAGGTCAAGCATATCAAAGCCTTTTCCATCTATAGTTGGCAATGTTGACATTAGTCCAGGTCGATCAATATTTTTTTGATACGGCCAACGATGAAAAAAATCCTGCGGCTAGCAAAGCACCTGTATTTCCTGCAGAAAGAACAGCATCTGCCTCTCCATCTTTGACAGCCTTGGCTGCCAATATCATGCTGGCATTTTTCTTCTTACGGATAGCTTTTGTAGGCTCATCATCAGAATTTATCTTTTCATCTGTATGGATAATGCTCACACGTTCCTGAGCTGTTAGATATTGCTTGATTTTACTTTCGTCTCCGTAAAGTTGGACTTCAATATCTGAAAAGTCAGCAAGGGCTTGATTAACTCCATCTACAATAGCTTGTGGTGCGTAATCGCCACCCATTGCATCAACTGCGATTTTTTTCATTTGTCTTCCTCTTTCAGTAGTTGTCCCCAGTCGGCTAGGGAATCAATAAATTTCTTTGATTTTAGGTGAATTCCAACATACTCTTCGTAAATCTGGTCCATAAACTTACGCAATTCTTGCTTGATTTCTGACTTAAGAGAAATAGTCTCTAGAGTGTCAAAATCAATAGCTTGAAATTGATTGAGCAGATAAGGAATATTGGGATTCAGATGGCAACGTTTCTCGTCTTCATGGTAATGCTCTGGACAAAGACAGCCACCATATTTGAAGGAAAAGTCAAAGGCTTGACCCACACGGTGACAAAACGTACACTCATTAAAATTAAGACTGATTCCAAAACGAGTCAAAATCTGAATTTCAAAAATATTAGTCAAAACTTGATAATCTAGGCCATCTTCCATCAACTCCAAGGTCTTTTGCAAAAAAGCAAATAAGGGAGCATCTTCTTGATTATCCTGCAAACTCGCATCTGCCAAGGCCGCAACATAGGTCGCATAGGCCATAACAAAGAGGTCGCTATTGATTTTCGGAAAAGTCTTTACCTCATGATAATCTTCTATATAACTGAGCCCATCATCATTGACTTTTAGGAGAAAATGGGCCAAAACTAAAGGCTGAATAACAGGGGCTAGTTTGGATTGGCCAGCGTGCTTCACAAAAAACATGCGCTTGCCTGCCTGTTCTGTAAAGATTTTAACAAGCTTATCATCCTCTCGAAAGTTTCGATTGTAAAGTACTAGACCCTGACTCGTAATCGATTGAATCATGTTTCTCTCATGTACTCCTCAAGTCGTTTCATAGCTTCCCTGATCGTTTCCATGCTAGCTGCATAAGATAGGCGAACATAGCCTTCTCCATACTGACCAAATGCTGCTCCAGGAATGAAGGCGACAGCCTTCTTCTGAGCAAAATCCTTGAGAAAAGCAAAGGAATCTTGATTATAACCTGCTGGAATCTTAGCAAAGATATAAAAAGCACCGTCTGGCTTGATAATTTCAAAACCAAGGTCAGTCATCTTCTCGATAATATAGTCCCGACGTTGGATATATTCCTTCTTCATCGGTTCTGCATCATCTTTACCAGCTGTCAATGCTTCCACAGCAGCATGTTGCGCCATGGTGTTTGCAGCAGTTACCAAATACTGATGACTCTTGATGAGTTGAGCTGTGAAGTTTGCTGGTGCAAAGATAAAACCTAAACGCCAACCTGTCATGGCATGGGATTTAGAAAGACCGTTAATGATAATTGCCTGATCTCTCAACATAGTTCCCAAAGATACATGATTTTCCCCTGTATAGGTCAATTCTGAGTAGACTTCATCACAGACTACGAAAATCTCATACTTACGTAAAACATCTGCCAAGGCTTCTAATTGCTCGCGACTATAAGTAATTCCTGTAGGGTTAGCTGGATAGTTGAGAATGACTGCTTTTAGCTTGTCTCCCTGTTCCAAGATGGCCTTCTCGAGCATTTCAGGAGTCAAAACAAAACCATTTTCAGTCGTATCAATCTCAACAATCTCTGCGCCAACTAGATTGACAATAGGCTCGTAACCTGGATAGGCAGGAGCCGGCAAGAGAACCTTGTCTCCTTCCTCCAAAATAGCTGTCAAAGTTGCTGATAAAGCTTCTGTCGCACCGATTGTGACTAAGATTTTATTTTCAGGATTGTAGTCCAACTGATATTTTTCTTTTACAAAATCACTAGCCGCTTGGCGCAAGGTCAACAAACCGCTCATCCCTGTATAGTAGGATTGATCTTGGTCGATGGCCCGCTTTGCAGCCTCCTTCACATGATCTGGTGTTGTAAAATCTGGTTCTCCCAAGGTCAATCGCAGGACTCCAGGAATCTCTGAAATCGCCTGATCAAATTGACGAATCAAGGAAACTTGAATCTTATCTAGTTGTTTATTAAAGCGCCTGGTTAAATCCATAGATACCCTCCTTGATCAAAGAACATATATCTATTATACTACAAAAGCTCCCTGACCGCAAAATTCCATTTATTTGTAACCTTCTTCCTACTTTCTATTTTACTTTTCTGACAGAAAAGATTATAATGAGGAGTATTTTTTTTCGGAGGTTTTTATGTCATTTCTATCAAAAAATTGGGCAGGACTGTTAGTCTGTCTTATTATATCTATCATCTCTTGGGTTTTAGGAGGATTTCTTCCTGTTGTGGGAGCACCTGTTTTCGCCATTTTTATCGGAATGATTCTCCATCCCTTTCTCACTTCCTATACACAACTGGATGCTGGCTTGACTTATAGCTCCAAAAAAACTGCTTCAGTATGCTGTTATCTTGCTTGGGTTTTGGACTCAATATCTCACAAGTTTTTCGCAGTTGGAAAATCTTCCCTCCCTGTTATCCTTTCAACCATTTCTATCGCTTTGATTATAGCTTTCTTTTTCCAACGATTTTTTAACATGGATACAAAGCTAGCTACCTTGATTGGAGTTGGATCTTCTATCTGTGGCGGTTCTGCCATTGCAGCGACTGCTCCTGTTATTCACGCCAAGGAAAAAGAAGTAGCCCAAGCCATTTCTGTTATCTTTTTTTCTTCAATGTCTTGGCAGCTCTTATCTTTCCAACTCTAGGTTCTTGGCTCCATTTCTCCAACGAAGGTTTTTGCTCTCTTTGCAGGGTACTGCGGTCAACGATACTTCCTCTGTAACAGCCACAGCTAGCGCTTGGGATAGTCTTTACAATAGCAACACTCTTGAATCTGCCACTATTGTCAAACTGACACGCACCCTGGCTATTATCCCTATCACTCTCTTCCTCTCCTATTGGCAAAGCCGTCAACAAGGCAACAACCAAGGGGTAAAGCTTAAAAAAGTCTTCCCCGTTTTCATCCTCTACTTTATCCTAGCTTCTCTGCTAACTACTCTTCTCACATCTTTCGGTGTCAGCAATAGCTTCTTTTCACCTCTCAAAGAACTCTCTAAATTCCTCATCGTCATGGCCATGAGTGCTATCGGCCTCAAAACAAACCTCGTTGCTATGATCAAATCCAGCGGAAATCCATTATTCTCGGAGCCATTTGCTGGATTGCCATCATCCTGACTAGTCTTGGTATGCAATCACTCATTGGCATTTTCTAATAAAAAAGGTAGCCCTTTGGCTACCTTTTTTATTGTTCAAGAATTAAACGTGTATGTTCTCTCTTTATGCAACGATTCATGACGATATCATCGCATCCTCCATCACGCAAGATTTTTTCTGCTTCCAAACTTTCAAGTCCTAATTGCGCCCAAAAAATCTTAGCATCCGCTTTGAGAAAATCACGCGCTACATCCGGTAAAAATTCACTGCGTCGGTAAACATTGACAATGTCTACAGGAAAAGGAATCTCAGCTAAGCTAGCATAAGCCTTTTCTCCCAATATTTGACCACCTGCAGCCTTAGGATTAACTGGAATGATTTTATAACCACGAGCCTGCATTTCCTTGGTCACTCGATTGCTAGTTGTTTCCTCACGATCAGACAAACCAACTACGGCTATGGTTTTACTAGTTGCTAGATACTGACGGACTACACCATCACTTGGATTGATAAATTCTTGAGTCATAGAATCCCTCCTTTTTCATCAGTATAGCATATTTTGAAAAGGCTTGCAGTTTTTAGCTAAAAAAAATTTCCTAGCAGGAGAAAGTCGGCTAGGAAATTCATTTATTCAAGTGAAAGATTAGATTTTTTTCTCGATACTAAATAATGGAGAAAGAGGACGTTTTTCATGGATACGTACAATAGCATCACCAAGGAGGTGAGCGATAGAAATCTGTTCAATCTTATCAATCAAACGCTCTTCTGGAAGGTAGATGGTATCCAAAACAACCAATTTTTTAATCGCTGATTTCTGGATATTCTCCATTGCTGGACCAGAAAGGACTGGGTGTGTACAGCTCGCATACACTTCAACAGCACCTGCTTCTGCAAGAGCATCAGCCGCATGACAAATGGTTCCAGCTGTGTCAATCATATCATCAATCAAGATACAAGTTTTGCCTTCTACCTTACCAATGATATTCATCACTTCACTAGTATTCATCTTGTCTACACTACGACGCTTGTCAATAATAGCAATTGGAGTTTTCAAAAATTCTGCTAATTTACGAGCACGAGTCACCCCACCATGGTCCGGGCTGACAACGACATAGTCGGAACCAACCATGCCACGACGCTCAAAGTAATCTGCAATCAATGGAGCACCCATCAAGTGATCAACAGGAATATCAAAGAATCCCTGAATCTGTGCAGCGTGCAAGTCAATCGTCAACAAACGATCGACACCAGCCACTTCAAGCATATTTGCAACTAGTTTTGCAGTGATTGGCTCACGCGCTCTTGCCTTTCTATCCTGACGTGCATAACCATAATAAGGCATCACAACGTTGACAGATTCTGCACTGGCACGCTTCAAAGCGTCTACCATAATCAAAATCTCTAGTAGATTATCATTTACTGGTGAGCTCGTTGATTGTAGAATAAAGACATGTTTCCCACGAATAGATTCTTCGATGTTAACTTGAATTTCTCCATCTGAAAATTGACGAACAGTCGATTTCCCCAACTCTATCCCAATCTCTTGCGCCACACGCTCTGCCAACTCTCTATTTGAAGAAAGGGCAAAGAGCTTTAAATCAGAAAAAGACATGATTTCCTCCGGTATTTATGTATCACTTGTGTTTTCACAATATTTTCCAACTACCATTGTAGCGCTTTTTTCTCAATTTTTCAATAAAAAATAAGACAAGAGTAGACTTTTATACTCTTGTCTTATGCTATTTTATATTAGTGATATTGAGGATAACAGTTGTCAATCTTATCATCCTACTTCACGGCACATTGGGAATTTTTAACTATAAAGTTAGTATACTTCTCTCATACTCCCTGTATCCACATCGTAAACAGCCCCTGAAATAATAACATCTTCAGGAATTAATGGGCATTCTCTCAACAACTTCATATCCTCACGGACACTCTCATCGATGTCTTGAAACGGTAAAAAGTCCTGCCCAGATACATCAACCCCCAATTCACATTTCAAATGTTCTTGGAAATCCTCGTTATTGAAGGTTTGAGCGCCGCAGTCTGTATGATGGAGCACCACAATTTCTCTTGTTCCCATTTGTTGCTGGGAAATCACAAGCGAGCGAATCATATCCTCCGTCACTCGACCACCCGCATTCCGTAAAATATGAGCATCCCCTAGAGCTAATCCTAGAGCTGGTGCAACGTGTAAACGCGAGTCCATACAAGTTACGATTGCAACCTTGGTCTTAGGTTTAATGGATAAGTGCAAATCTCCATGTAGTTCTACATAAGCTTGATTGGCTTTTAAAAAATTTTCAAAATAGGACATGGCAACCCACTTTCTAGTTTGTCAGATAATTTGAATCTCAAATTATTGTTATCCTATCTTACCATCTTTTACCTCATTTGTCAGCTTTCAGCATTTATATAGAAAACTAGGACAGAGATATCCAGCTTCTAGCTTGGGCTTCTGTCCTAGTTTTATGTTTATGATCCTTTTTGGATATACTTGTTGAGTGAGCCTGCAAAGCTCTGAAGATTGAGACTTTGTACATAGACTTCACCAGTACCTCGGAAAGTATTAACAACCCCTTCGCCCGTACCGATAGACTGCCAGAAGCCATTTTCTAAGTGGATATCATAATCCAAAGACTGGCTCCAAGCCACCACATGGGCATTGTCAATCGTTATTTCTTGGTTTTGCAGCTCAATTTTCTTAATCGAACCAAAAGCATTGGCCAAAAGAGTTCCCTGACCTTGGGTAGTCATCACAAAAAGACCACCTTGCCCTCCGAACAGAGCTTTTCCAATAGATTGACGTTCCATTGTATAGAAGGCCGTACCATCAAGAGCTAGAAAGGCCCCATCATTCAGTCGGTATTGCTTTTCGCCTAACTCAAGAGCAATCACTTGACCAGGAGTATCTGGTGCTAAAGCAAGATTACCGTTGTCAGACTCAGCAACAGCTTGAGTAATGAAGGTACTTTCGCCAGACACCATGGAACGCCCCACAGCTTTGACAAAACGTCCTAAACCAGAACCACTAGCATTGAGCTGAGTATTGAGACTTACATTGGGTGTGTGGTAGACCATGCTACCACGCTGAATATAGACAGTTTCTCCTTGATTGAGTGACAACTCTACCAAAGGAAATTGCATGTGACTATCCATAGAAAATTTCATCAGAAATTCCTCCTTGTTTTTAAATAAAATGTTAGCAATAAAATAATGAGTCATCTAAAACTGACCACAACTATTAGGAGAATACTTTTTTTCAAGACTTCCTGAATCGTCGTTACCCCAATCACCTGAATTTCCTTCGGCGGCTTTAATGCCTGTCAAAGAATTTTTTTGGGTACATAAATTTTTTGTAAATCCAAGTTTAGCAGCTTCATTGATGCGTTGCTCGATACGATTGACCCGTCGGATTTCTCCCTGTTAAGCCCAATTCTCCCACAAAACATTCTTGAGGATTGGTTGGTTTGTCCTTGTAGCTCGAAGCAATAGCCACTGCAACAGCCAGGTCAATAGCAGGTTCATCTAATTTGACACCACCAGCTGATTTAAGATAGGCATCCTGATTTTTGCAAGAGAAGCCCTGCTCGTTTTTTTCCAAAACAGCCATAATCAAGCTAGCGCGATTGAAATCAAGCCCTGTCGTCGTACGCTTAGCATTTCCAAACATGGTCGGCGTCACCAAGGCCTGCACTTCAGCAAGAATTGGACGTGTCCCTTCCATTGTCACCACGATGGACGAACCAGTCGCTCCATCCAAGCGTTCTTCCAGAAATACCTCACTTGGATTGAGAACCTCAACCAATCCACCTGACTGCATCTCAAAGATTCCAATCTCATTGGTCGAACCAAAAGCGGTTTTTTTGACAGCTCTCAAGATACGGAAGGTATGGTGGCGTTCCCCTTCAAAGTAAAGCACTGTATCCACCATATGTTCCAACATACGAGGTCCCGCCAAGGTTCCTTCCTTGGTCACATGCCCTACGATAAAGATAGCGATGTTATTGGTCTTGGCTAGCTGCATGAGCTCTGCAGTTACTTCCCGCACTTGAGAAACAGATCCCTGCACCCCTGAAATTTCAGGAGACATAATCGTCTGTATTGAGTCGATGATGAGAAAATCTGGTTGGATTCTCTCTACCTCTGCACGAACACTCTGCATATTGGTCTCTGCATAGAGATAGAATTCGCTATCAATATCCTCCAAGCGCTCTGCACGGAGTTTAATCTGCTGGGCAGACTCCTCCCCGCTGACATAGAGAACTGTTCCTACTTGAGACAGCTGGGTTGAGACTTGTAGGAGAAGAGTTGATTTTCCCGATTCCAGGATCCCCACCGATAAGGACGAGACTTCCTGGTACCACACCGCCTCCAAGGACGCGGTTAAATTCCTCCATCTCGGTCTTGGTTCGATTGACATTGATGGAAGTCACATCTGCCAATTTCATGGGCTTGGTTTTTCTCACCCTGTCAAGGACACACGCGCATTTTTTTGACCTCTGCAACCTCGACCTCTTCGACAAAAAGAAGACCAAGCTCCACAGTTGGGGCAACGTCCCTAAATACTTTAGGTGAGTTGTACTCACAATTTTGACATACAAATGTCGCCTTTTTTTCTTTGCGATAATAAACCTCTTTCTAAATCTCATCTCATTATCAAAAATCTCTTATCTTTTCACGTCAACAACTATCTTGTTTCAGACACAGTTTGAGTCCACCGTCATCCGCATGGACATAATACCGACTCATCAGGACTCAAAAACCAGAAAATATATGGTAAATAACCTTTATAAAATTTGACTTTCTAGCTTCCTCACCTTTCCCCCAATAAATGGTTTAAAATTGATATTCTTCAGATTGGTCTCTTATCCATTATCACTCTGACGTCTTTACTCATTATCCAGAGGGAGACCAGGATATCAGCTGAGCAAACAAAGGATTTTTCAAAGTCCCTGAACTTGGGGTCTTCCTTTCTCATAATGCCAAGTCTATCGAGTATGAACGTCTCAACTCACGTAACTGTGACGGATAAAAATAATTTTCATATAAGATCCCCAAAAACTATTATTCTCCTGGTAGCCGCTCACACGGAAGCTATCACATTGCCATTTCATCTATAAACTCTACTGAGTATTTGACCGTTTTTCACTATCGATAATTGTACATCAGATTCTGAAGAAATGCAAAGAATTTTATGATAGAGCTCCAGGGACGAAAATGTTTCTACTGGTCAAAGAAACACTCGCAATTCTGACCTCTCAACCTCAAACCTTTCTCATATAGACTAGACCAAGTTTGACAGCCCGTAAAAGCTTGGAAAATATCTTTTGTAGCTCATTACTTTCTACTTCTTTTGCTAATAAACCCTCTATAGCTCTACACTCAATCACTTGGCAAAAAAATCAATCTTCTCGTCTGGTACAAATTGGCGCATGAGCATGCGATGGGTGACAACTACCACAGTTTTATGGTCCCTGATATTTTAGCCATAGATTCAAGAAAGCGAGCTCTCATCTCTCAGCTGTTTCATAATGGATTGGACTATCTGGGAGTATGGCCCCATTATGTTTCTAAAAAAAATAGAGTTCTAGCTCGTTCAAAAGTTCTCTGTACCTGTTTCGTAGACCCGCCATTCGTGCAATAAAGGCTCTACCTCAAAGAAAGTCCAGTAGCACTGAGCCACATATGCTAGTAGTCTCCAAAGCTCGCGTCACTGCAGAAGACACCAGTATATCAGCTGAGCCAAACAAAGGATTTTTGATAAAGTTCCTGAGCTTGTTGTCTTCCTTTTCTCAGATAATGGGGGCCAAATCCATTCCGAATCCAGTATAGAGCTGTTCCTCTAATCTCGCGATAATCTGGCTCTCCATGACGCACAAAGATAATCTTCATCCTAGTGCCCCGTCGATCCAAAGCCACCAGTCCGAACACCGTCTGCCTCATCTCCATCTGCGATTAAAAATGGTGCAAAGACAGCCTGAACTACACGTTCCCCAACTTCAAGAACAACTTCCTGATCGGTAATATTTTTCATTTGAGCAAAGATATGTCCTTCATTCCCAGGATTCCCATAGTAGTCCCCATCAATGACACCAACCGAGTTAATTAAGACTAAGCCCTTCTTACGAGGATTTGAAGAACGATCATAAAGGTAGAGAACCTCAGTTGGTTGCATATATGCCTTAACCCCTGTCGGAACCAAGACAATCTCTCCTGGAGCAATGACAGTGCGTTCTGCAACCTTTAAGTCGTATCCAGCTGCATGAGCCGTCTCACGCTTAGGCAATAAATTTTCATCTGTAAAACTAGAAACTAATTCAAAACCACGAATTTTCATATTTCCCTCTTTTTAATCTTTTATTCTAGGCTATTTTATCTTATTTATTCGAAAAAAGCACGAAAAAAGAGCACACAATTCACACTCGCTTAGGGCTGCTGGATTCCTCCCCTGACCCGCTTCACGCAGAACTGTTGCTCCACTAGTTATTATACCACATTCCCCTCTATTTTAAAAGAGAAATTATTTTTTACGTCGATTTCGGAAAAAGTCCTGCATAATCTCTGCACACTCATTCTCTAAAACACCTGTTTCAACGTCCACGCGGTGATTGAGTCTCTCGTCTGTTAAGATATCATACAAGCTCCCGGCAGCGCCAAATTTCTGGTTTTTAGCCCCGTAGACCACGTTTGGAATGCGGGCGAGGCCAATTGCCCCACTACACATAACACAGGGCTCTATGGTCACAAAAAGCGTACAATCAAGCAAGCGCCAACTCTCTTCGCTTAAATTCGCATTCTCTATGGCCATTATTTCCGCATGCATGACTGCACGTTGCAACTCCTCGCGCGCATTGTGTCCTCTTCCAATGACTTTTCCGTCCTTGACAATGACACAACCAATTGGGATTTCATCATGCTCTAAAGCAATCTCTGCCTCCTTTAAGGCCTCTCTCATAAAAACTTCTTTTTCTTCAAGCGTGTAATTCATTTTTTCTCTCTTCCAAGCTATCAATTCTAACATTATACCACGTTTTTGAAGACAAAAAAAGCCACCGAATGCGGTGACTTTATAGGGAGATTATTATGAAAAAGAAAAGTTTAGGAAATTTGTTACAACAAGTTAGGAGGTCTTCTTGTAACTATCTATAGTATAATCGACCTATCTTAAACAAATCTTAAAAATCTCTTATGACCAAACACTTTCTAAAATATTAGTTTGTTCACGACCTGGACCTACTGAGAATGTAGAGATACGAACACCTACCAACTCGCTTACACGACGAACATAGTTGCGCGCATTTTCAGGAAGGTCTTCTAAATTACGAACTCCTGTAATATCTTCTGACCATCCTGGTAGTTCTTCATAAATTGGTTTACAACGTTTCAATTGTTCAAGACTTGCTGGATAGTAGTCAATACGTTGACCGTCAAGATCATAAGCCACACAGATTTTCACTGTATCCAAACCACTTAAAACATCAATAGAGTTCAAAGAAAGATTCGTGATACCAGAAACACGACGGCTGTGACGCATAACAACTGAGTCGAACCAACCCACACGACGTGGACGACCAGTAGTTGTTCCATATTCATGACCCACTTCGCGGATACGGTCCCCTACTTCATCAAATAGTTCAGTTGGGAAAGGACCATCACCAACACGACTCGTATAGGCTTTACATACACCTACAACCTTGTCAATCTTACTTGGACCTACACCTGAACCAATGGTTACACCACCGGCTACTGGGTTTGAAGAAGTAACAAAAGGATAAGTACCTTGGTCAATATCTAACATGACACCTTGAGCACCTTCAAAGAGAACACGTTTCCCATTATCAAGCGCATCGTTCAAAATAACCGAAGTATCCGTCACATACTGCTTGATTTGTTGACCGTATTCATAGTATTCTTCAAAGATTTCGTCAACTGACATAGGATTACTATCATACAATTTCACAAATTGACGGTTCTTTTCAGCAAGATTACGTTCTAAACGCTCACGGAAAATCTCTTTATCCAAAAGGTCTGCAATACGGATACCAACACGAGCTGCCTTATCCAT
>BNJV01000763.1_pt1:95000-100733 | contig 100733 bp, 140 predicted proteins | sample 8540591 | NCBI WGS metagenome assembly BNJV01 (sample SAMD00202457, study PRJDB9452) | human saliva metagenome | host: Homo sapiens
TAAACAGTTGCTTGGGCCTATTCACTGCGGCTGACGTAAAGTCAGCACCCCTTCTCCCGAAGTTACGGGGTCATTTTGCCGAGTTCCTTAACGAGAGTTCTCTCGCTCACCTGAGGCTACTCGCCCTCGACTACCTGTGTCGGTTTGCGGTACGGGTAGAGTATGTTTAACGCTAGAAGCTTTTTCTTGGCAGTGTGACGTCACTAACTTCGCTACTAAACTTCGCTCCCCCATCACAGCTCAATGTTATAGAACTAAGCATTTAACTCAGTTCACACCTCACTGCTTAGACAGACACTTCCAATCGTCTGCTTTTAGTTAGCCTACTGCGTCCCTCCATCACTACATACTCTAGTACAGGAATATCAACCTGTTGTCCATCGGATACACCTTTCGGTCTCTCCTTAGGTCCCGACTAACCCAGGGCGGACGAGCCTTCCCTGGAAAACCTTAGTCTTACGGTGGACAGGATTCTCACCTGTCTTTCGCTACTCATACCGGCATTCTCACTTCTATGCGTTCCAGCGCTCCTCACGGTACACCTTCTCCACACATAGAACGCTCTCCTACCATACCTATAAAGGTATCCACAGCTTCGGTAAATTGTTTTTAGCCCCGGTACATTTTTCGGCGCAGGGTCACTCGACTAGTGAGCTATTACGCACTCTTTGAATGAATAGCTGCTTCTAAGCTAACATCCTAGTTGTCTGTGCAACCCCACATCCTTTTTCCACTTAACAATTATTTTGGGACCTTAGCTGGTGGTCTGGGCTGTTTCCCTTTCGACTACGGATCTTAGCACTCGCAGTCTGACTGCTCGACCATAATTCATTGGCATTCGGAGTTTATCTGAGATTGGTAATCCGGGATGGACCCCTCACCCAAACAGTGCTCTACCTCCAAGAATCTTAATGTCGACGCTAGCCCTAAAGCTATTTCGGAGAGAACCAGCTATCTCCAAGTTCGTTTGGAATTTCTCCGCTACCCACAAGTCATCCAAGCACTTTTTCAACGTGCCCTGGTTCGGTCCTCCAGTGCGTCTTACCGCACCTTCAACCTGCTCATGGGTAGGTCACATGGTTTCGGGTCTACGACATGATACTAATGCGCCCTATTCAGACTCGGTTTCCCTGCGGCTCCGTCTCTTCAACTTAACCTCGCATCATATCGTAACTCGCCGGTTCATTCTACAAAGGCACGCTCTCACCCATTAACGGGCTCGAACTTGTTGTAGGCACACGGTTTCAGGTTCTATTTCACTCCCCTCCCGGGGTGCTTTTCACCTTTCCCTCACGGTACTGGTTCACTATCGGTCACTAGGGAGTATTTAGGGTTGGGAGATGGTCCTCCCAGATTCCGACGGGATTTCACGTGTCCCGCCGTACTCAGGATACTGCTAGGTACAAAGACTATTTTAAAATACGAGGCTCTCACCTCTTTGGCTGACCTTCCCATGTCATTCTTCTATAATCTTTGAGTCCACATTGCAGTCCTACAACCCCGAAGAGTAAACTCTTCGGTTTGCCCTCCCTGCCGTTTCTGCTCGCCGCTACTAAGGCAATCGCTTTTGCTTTCTCTTCCTGCAGCTACTTAGATGTTTCAGTTCACTGCGTCTTCCTCCTCATATCCTTAACAGATATGGGTAACAGGTATCACCTGCTGGGTTCCCCCATTCGGAAATCCCTGGATCATCGCTTACTTACAGCTACCCAAGGCATATCGTCGTTTGTCACGTCCTTCTTCGGCTCCTAGTGCCAAGGCATCCACCGTGCGCCCTTATTAACTTAACCTTATTTTTTTGACCTTTCAGTCATAAACTCTTTATTAATACTACAGCGTTTTCGGTTTATTTTCTTGTTACTATTTGATATAGATATTCAATTTTCAATGTGCATTACTTGGTGATCTCTCACCAATGGAGCCTAGCGGGATCGAACCGCTGACCTCCTGCGTGCAAAGCAGGCGCTCTCCCAGCTGAGCTAAGGCCCCACAAGACCTCTCAAGACTAAACAAGACCAATGTGCATTCCTTATCCTTAGAAAGGAGGTGATCCAGCCGCACCTTCCGATACGGCTACCTTGTTACGACTTCACCCCAATCATCTATCCCACCTTAGGCGGCTGGCTCCTAAAATGGTTACCCTCACCGACTTCGGGTGTTACAAACCTCGTGGTGTGACGGGCGGTGTGTACAAGGCCCGGGAACGTATTCACCGCGGCGTGCTGATCCGCGATTACTAGCGATTCCGACTTCATGTAGGCGAGTTGCAGCCTACAATCCGAACTGAGACTGGCTTTAAGAGATTAGCTTGCCGTCACCGACTTGCGACTCGTTGTACCAGCCATTGTAGCACGTGTGTAGCCCAGGTCATAAGGGGCATGATGATTTGACGTCATCCCCACCTTCCTCCGGTTTATTACCGGCAGTCTCGCCAGAGTGCCCAACTGAATGATGGCAACTAACAATAGGGGTTGCGCTCGTTGCGGGACTTAACCCAACATCTCACGACACGAGCTGACGACAACCATGCACCACCTGTCACCTCTGTCCCGAAGGAAAACTCTATCTCTAGAGCGGTCAGAGGGATGTCAAGACTCTGGTAAGGTTCTTCGCGTTGCTTCGAATTAAACCACATGCTCCACCGCTTGTGCGGGCCCCCGTCAATTCCTTTTGAGTTTCAACCTTGCGGTCGTACTCCCCAGGCGGAGTGCTTAATGCGTTAGCTTCGGCACTAAACCCCGGAAAGGGTCTAACACCCAGCACTCATCGTTTACGGCGTGGACTACCAGGGTATCTAATCCTGTTTGCTCCCCCACGCTTTCGAGCCTCAGCGTCAGTTACAAGCCAGAGAGCTGCTTTTCGCCACCGGTGTTCCTCCATATATCTACGCATTTCACCGCTACACATGGAATTCCACTCTCCCTCTTGCACTCAAGTTAAACAGTTTCCAAAGCGTACTATGGTTAAGCTCACAGCCTTTAACTTCAGACTTATCTAACCGCCTGCGCTCGCTTTTACGCCCAATAAATCCGGACAACGCTCGGGACCTACGTATTACCGCGGCTGCTGGCACGTAGTTAGCCGTCCCTTTCTGGTAAGATACCGTCACAGTGTGAACTTTCCACTCTCACACTCGTTCTTCTCTTACAACAGAGCTTTTACGATCCGAAAACCTTCTTCACTCACGCGGCGTTGCTCGGTCAGACTTCCGTCCATTGCCGAAGATTCCCTACTGCTGCCTCCCTGTAGGAGTCTGGGCCGTGTCTCAGTCCCAGTGTGGCCGATCACCCTCTCAGGTCGGCTATGTATCGTTGCCTTGGTGAGCCGTTACCCTCACCAACTAGCTAATACAACGCAGGTCCATCTGGTAGTGATGCAATTGCACCTTTTAAGCAAATATCATGCGATATCTACTCTTATGCGGTATTAGCTATCGTTTCCAATAGTTATCCCCCGCTACCAGGCAGGTTACCTACGCGTTACTCACCCTGTTCGCAACTCATCCGGAGAAGCAAGCTCCTCCTTCAGCGTTCTACTTGCATGTATTAGGCACGCCGCCAGCGTTCGTCCTGAGCCAGGATCAAACTCTCATTAAAAGTTTGAGTTCTCACTCATTTCTGTCACTGACAGATTTATTGTTTTTTTCATTGTTCAGTACTACAACATCAGTTGTAGTGCCCCTGCACATTGGTTCGTCTTGTTCAGTTTTCAAAGGTCTTTGCCTCTCATCTCTCTCATGAGCGACAACTATATTAGTATATCACAGCCAGTTAATCCTGTCAATAGATTTTTCAAAAACTTTTTTTCAAAATTTTTATCTTGACTCTAATATACTATAGTCCGTACGGGATTCGAACCCGTGTTACCGCCGTGAAAAGGCGGTGTCTTAACCCCTTGACCAACGGACCATCCCCAGTCTGTCCTTTTTTTGGACTCTTCCTATTATACCGACTTTTCCAACTTTGTCAAGAACTTGAGTTAATATTTTTATCAAATTATTTGCTAGGTATTATCAAGGAAGTCGTACTACTGATATCCCTACTAATTAACAATAAAAAGAGAGAATAAATAATGAACTGCACCCCAAAAAGTTAGACAGAAAAAAATCTAACTTTTGGGGTGTTTTTATTATGAAATTGACATATAAGGATAAGGTTCAGATATATGAACTTAGAAAACAAGGGCGAAGCTTCAAAGAGCTTTCAAATATATTCGGGATAAATATTCCTAATCTTAGGTACATGATTAAATTGATTGATCGTTACGGTATAGAGTTCGTCAAAAAGGGGAAGAATCGTTATTATTCTCCTAAATTAAAACGAGAAATTATTGATAAAGTTCTGCTTGAAGGTCGTTCACAAATAAGGGTGTCTCTAGATTATGCTCTCCCAAACCAAGGAATGCTTCCAAATTGGCTGGCACAATACAAGAAAAATGGGTATACTATTGTTGAGAAAACAAGAGGGAGAGCACCTAAAATGGGACGCAAGCCAAAGAAAAAACCTGAAGAAATGACAGAGTTAGAACGTCTTCAAGCAGAAAATGAATACCTGAGAGCGGAGAATGCTGTTCTAAAAAAGTTGAGAGAACTCCGATTGAAGGAGGAAAAAGAGCAAGAAGAAAAACGGAAATTGTTCAAGGATTGGTAACAGAGTTTTCTTTAGATATCCTTCTAAAGATTATTAAGCTTGCCCGTTCAACTTATTATTATCACTTAAAACAGCTGGATCAAAGCGATAAGGATGATCAAGTTAAAGCTGAAATTCAGTTAATTTATACTGAGCATAAAGGAAATTACGGCTATCGTCGCATGACTCTAGAATTACGAAATCGTGGCTTCGTAGTGAACCATAAGAAGGTGCAGCGTCTTATGAAAGTACTTGGTTTAACGGCTCGAATTCGCCGTAAACGGAAGTATTCTTCATACCAAGGAGAGGTTGGCAAGAAAGCAGATAACCTTATTCAACGTCAATTTGAAGCAACCAAACCAATGCAAAAGTGCTACACAGATGTGACAGAATTTGCCATTCCAGCAAGCAGTCAAAAGCTTTATTTATCACCAGTTTTAGATGGCTTTAACAGCGAAATTATCTCCTACAATCTTTCTACTTCGCCGAACTTAGTACAAATGAAAGCTATGCTAGAACAAGCCTTTACAGCGAACCATTACGAAAATACAATTCTCCATAGTGACCAAGGATGGCAATACCAACATGATTTCTATCATCATTTTTTAAAGAATAAGGGAATCCAACCATCTATGTCACGTAAGGGAAATAGCCCAGATAACGGTATGATGGAATCTTTCTTTGGCATTCTTAAGTCTGAAATGTTTTATGGTTATGAGAATACGTTTCAGTCACTTGAGCACTTGGAACAAGCTATTGTCGACTATATTGATTACTACAACAACAAACGAATTAGGTAGAAACTAAAAGGACTTAGTCCTGTACAATACAGAACTAAATCCTTTGCTTAAATTAATTGTTCTAACTTTTTGGGGTCAGTACATAAAACTCTCTCTTTCTTATTTATATAGAACACTCTTTAGTTTTCTTCAGTCATCTTAGATTTCACTTCATCATACGAAAAGGGCACGAGATTCTTCTTCTTCAGTTTCTGGCATTTTACCTGTTTCGTAAAGAGACTTGATTTGTGTACTATCCAATGTTTCGTATTTCAATAAGGCTTCTGCAATTAACTTATGCGTTTCACGATTTGATTGAATGATCT